>MDTG01066852.1_pt1 | contig 26428 bp, 28 predicted proteins | sample 811421 | NCBI WGS metagenome assembly MDTG01 (sample SAMN05326645, study PRJNA326480) | marine metagenome | isolation source: seawater | place: Pacific Ocean: South East | collected 2011
TAACTTTGGCATTATTTTAGATAAGTCAGAATCTCAAGGAATAGCTATACAAGAACTTATGGGCACAAATTTACCGCTTTTCGTTATAGATTATCAAAAAAATGAAGACTTTGATCTAGATAATTTTATATTTAGTTCTGTTCCCTATTGGTCAGATAAATGTGGCGATAAAATTTATGATATAAAAGATTTTGAGGAAAAGATTGATCTATTTATAAAGAATATTAAATCATATTCACCTGGAGATTTTATTGAAGAAAACTTATCGAGCGAAATAATAAGAAAAAAATTTATTCAAGAATTTCAATAAGGAATAATTTATTCTGCTACCTAACTTTATCAGAAAATTTTCTTCTCTTTAAGGTTGTGTTTCTTAACAATATATTCAATTTCAGCTGCTTTTTCCTCATCAGTTACTTTTCTTTGATCTTGATCTGGGTGACTGCGGTTTGCAATCATATAATTTTTAATTATTTTTGGCATTCCATAGGTTTGTTTTAACATATAATAGAATTCAATATCAATATATAAACGTAAATTATCATCAAAAAATAAATTTTTATTATTTCTAAATGAAACAACAGATAATCCACTTATAGTGTTGAATCCATAAATTAAATCTTCATTCCACTTTGGAACCCTGTGTCCAACAATATTTAATTTATTTGTCAATTTATCAACATAATCAAAGTCAACACTTGAATAGAGTAACCATATTAATGATTCATCTCTAAATACCTTCTCTGTACTCTTTATCATGTTTTTAGATATTATTAAATCATCAGAACATAAAATCTTAATAATTTCTCCAGAAGAATTTTTGATAGCATTATTAACATTTCCCCCTAGAGATATTTTATTATATAAAATATGCTCTATTTTATATAAATCTTCAAATTGTTCTATTAGCTCTTTATAGTCACTTCTTTGACTTGAGTCAGAAATAACTAATTCAAAATTATTTGAAGTTTGAACTTTTAAGGAATTAAGTATTTGTTCTAAATATAAATAGCCAATGTCTCCTCTGTCGTGTATAGCTAGGGCTACAGAAATCGGTAATGATGTACTATTCAAAAATTTATCCTTTTATTATAAAATTTATCAAATATCATTGATACTATTGCAAATAATAATAGTTAAATGAAGTTGTATGAAAAATTACTATATTTTCTTTTTAGGAACTAAGGCACAGTTCATTAAGACAGTTCCTGTTATAAATAGAATTGATGATAATAATGCGGAAATATATCTATATAATACATCTCAACATTATGAACTAACAAAAAACCAGATAGAAAAAATACATATTAATTACATTGAACATAAGGTTACTGACAACATTAAAGAAATTGACAGAGTTTCAAGTTTATTATATTGGTTTGTAAAAAATTTAACGTATATTTTATTTTTTAAAGATGAAAACAATACAAAGTTTCAAAAGAATGCGATATGCATAATTCATGGGAATACAATTTCAAGCCTTCTTGGACTTTTATGGAGTAAAAAAAATAAAATAAAGATAGCACATATTGAGGGTGGCTACAGATCTTTTAATTGGCTAAAGCCTTTTCCTGAAGAAATAATTAGATACTATGTTTCAAAATTTTCAGATTATATTTTTTGTTTTGACGAAACATCAAAAAAGAATCTTGAAAAAATGAAAATTAAAGGACAGATAATAAAAATTAACAAAAACACAATTTATGATACATTTGAAAATAAAACAATTAAAGAAAGTAATGATTCATTAATTGTCTCACTTCATAGAAATGAGAACATTTACTCAACAAAAAAATTAACTGAAGTTGTCAATTTAATAATTGAATTAAATAATGATACTTTTGACACAACTATATGGTACCTTCATAGCCAAACCAAAAAAAGATTACTTAAATCAGGACTATACACATTACTTGAAGATTCAGGAATTCAATTAAATAACCTTACTGAACACGATGACTTTTTGCAGATGTTATCAAGTGCAAAGTGTGTTTTGACTGATGGTGAATCAGTAATAGAAGAGTGTAAAATTATAGGGGTTCCAACTTACTCAATAATTAATAAATTGGAAAATCCAAATTCAATAAGTAACAATATTTTTCTCTACAATGATTTTAAAAAACATGAAGATTTTTTTAACAACCTTGACTTATATAAGATTGCTAGTGAATTAAATTATAATATTTCTCCATCAAAAGAAATCAGCAACTATTTGCAAAAAGTTATTAATTAAATTTTCTAATAATCTCAATTAGATTTTGAACTATATATTTTTGTTTTTTAGTTGAAACATGTTTACCCATGGGAAGGTAGAGTCCGTTTGATCCAAGATTCTCAGAAATTAGAAACTTTTCATTTGTAGCAAATTCTTTAGGTAAAGCATCTTGAAGGTGAAGTGGCCAAAAAAATGGTCTTGTTTCAATACCTCTATTAAAAAGATCTTCTATTACTTTGTCTCTAATTTTTTCAATTTTAAGTAAAACTCCAAATACCCAATAATGATTTTTTGTATTCTCTATTCCTTCCAAAGGTAGGGTTAAAAGACTATTATGCTCTTTTAGTAAGTTTTGGTAATTTTTTCCTTGATTAATTTTATTTTTTATTTGTTTGTCAATTTGAGTTAATTGAGATATACCCAATGCTGCCTGTAATCCCCCCAATCTGTAATTCCAATATAGATTTTCATGTTTAAATCTGTCTTTATTTGTGAAGTCTAGGTTTCTCATACTTTTCATTTTTTCAAAATATTCTTCAGAGTTTGTAAGAACCATTCCCCCTTCCCCCGTAGTAACATGTTTGTTTGCATAGAAACTCATTGTTGAAACATCTCCAAATGAACCACATTTAATTTCTTGGTCTTCTTGACCATGAGCCTCAGCAGCATCTTCAATTAAGTAAATGTTATTGTCCAAACAAAATTCTGATATTTTTTTTATTTCTGCACTTAAACCATAAGTGTGAACAACAAGTATTGCTTTTGTTCTAGGAGTAACTTTAGGAAGAATATTTCCTAACTTAACATTCCATGTTTTAGAATCTACATCGCAAAAGACAGGTTTTGCTCCCGCTCTAACAACTGCTGCTAAACAAGATACTATTGTGAATGAAGGAAGAATTACTTCATCCCCTTCCTCAAAATCAAATAACTGGAAAGCTACATCTAAAGCCACACTTCCGTTAGAGACCGCTACAGCATATTCTCTATTAAATGTTGCTGCTGCCTTTTGCTCAAATTCTTGAACAACAGGACTTGTTCCGGAAATATAGTTTTTTCTTAATGTTTTTAAAACACTAAATTTATCTTGAAGTGATAGTTCTGGTTCAAAGACTCTAATCATTAAAATCTTTTCTTATCAATTTTCTCAATATAGGGTCCTTGTTTAACTTCAATAAACTTTGTTTTTTCAAGCATCTTTATACCATGACCCCCACTAAATAAAGCTATCACTTCACCTCTACCTATAGCAACTGTAGATATCAACTCATTGCTTCTGTCATAAATTTCAAATTCCATTTTTCCTTCTAAAACAAGCAATACTTCAGTTGTTCCAAAAATTTCTCTTTTCTGCTCAGGATGATAATGTCTTTCAATTTTTGTCTGATTGTCAAGAGAAAAAGATGCGAGTTGAAATTCCATTTCATTTTCTGTAAAAAAAATCTTTCCGTCTTGCATTTCTTCTTCTTTTATAACAATTGCTAATAAATTATTATCATTATCAAATATTTTCATTTCTTTCCTTTCTAGAAATTCTAGCAGCAACTATATATGGAATACCTCTCTGAATTAGTTGACTTATAGAACTTGCGGTTTTTGATTCTCCATGAATTCTTGTCTTACATATATATCCAACTTCAACAATATCAATTTTTCTTTTTAATAAATCATTAATTAAGTAAATAAAATATTCCCCATAAGATGTTCTCTGAAATGATTCTTTACTTATATAATTTTTGGGAAGAATTATAAAACCACTTGTAATGTCTTGAATTTGAAATCCAAATACAAAATTTAGTAATTTATTAAATAATATTGAAAGTATCATCCCTGATACAGAATCTTTTGATTTATTTACATTTTTTACTGCTTTTAAAAAAGAGAATCGTCCTAGATCTTTAACTCCTTTATAACCACCTCCTTCTGCAAACCTAGATCCAATTATTGCTGAATTAGGTTTAGTTTCTATTTCTTGAATTAATAACTCAATTGTTTCTACAGGCATTGAACCATCAGCATCAAGCCACATTACATATTCGTACTTGGAAACTTCTATACCTTCATAAATCGCCATAGGTAATGAAGGTTCATTTTTTCTATTTATTAGGTTTATTCTTTTATTCTCTTTATTTAAGTTATTTAAAATATCTACTGTTGAGTCATTGGATCCATCATCCATTACTAAGATTTCATATTTTTCATATTTAAGGCTTAAAAACATTTCTATAATCTCTGGAATTAAAATTGCTAAATTTTCTCCTTCATTTAAGGTTGGGAGGATTAAAGATATTCCAGAAATATTTTTTATCATTTATAACTATTTTAACTGTATTTATTTAATTACTTAAGACTAGAAAAGTAATTAAGCCAAATCTTCTTTTAAAAAGTCTTGATATAAAATTATTAATTTTCTTTCCAAGATTTATTGATATAAAAGAAAAGAATACTCCAATGTTTACATCATTATAAATTTCAACAGAAGAAAAAAGTTTGTGAAAATTTAGTCTTTGTATTTTTTTATCGTTTAAACGATTTATATGTTGATTTTTATAATCTACTTTTCCAAATAGGTTTATTAATTTTTCAAGAAATTTCATAGATAAATGATAGTTAGGTGTAGTCAATATTATCTTCCCGTCTTTCTTTAATATTTTTTTTAACTTATTAATTAAATTATTTATTTCATCATCTGTTATAAATTCAATCAATCCTAAAACAGTAATTACATCGTATTTTTTATTACTAGATAAAGTTTCAAACTTTTCTAAAGTATAAAATTTTCCAAATTTACCATACTCTGAATTTGCAAATTGAATTTGATTTTTTGAAATATCTATACCAATGGATTTACTTTTAGAGTATCTACCAATCAAAGTCCCTGGTCCACAAGCATAATCTAAATGATCTAAATTCTCACTTAAATATTTTGATGTTTCTAAAAAGGTTAAATTATGCCAATTTGCTTGAATACCTCTTTTCTTCTTTAGCCCATTATTAAGTATTTTGTCGTAATACCCTGGGTTGAGGGCATTTTCCCAAAAATTATCCATTATTAATGACTCTAAAAACTTGCCCGTTAGAGTAAAAATCAAACAAAATTACATCTTTGTTAATTGAAAAATATTGATTAAAAGCTTTTTGAATTGAATTTCCATTTTTATCTATACTTGTAAAATCATCAATCATTATGAAACCTCCATTCGCAATCTTTCCTTTGATGTACTTGAAAATATCTAAAGAAGACTCATAAATATCACAATCAATAAATACAAAGGAAAACTGATTATCTATCAGATTTTCATTCGAATCCAAAACTTCATTAAAGTACCCTTCAATAATTTCAATTTGTTCATACTTTTTCAAGTTATTTATTACTTTTTCTGAAGAAACAGCAAAATTTGAACTGCTGTAAAAATCATGATTTTCTACTGGAAACCCTTCAAAAGAATCTAAACCAAAAAATTTAATATTAATATTTGGAGTTTCCTTAAAAATCTTTTTGTAAGTTTTATAAGAATGGATTAATGATTTACCTTTATATACTCCAAACTCTATATAGTTACCTTTAATAGAATCAAGTTTTATATTATTCCAGATTTTATATATTTCATAAAATTTTGAAACATTATGATAATAATCACCTTTTATAAAATTTATTACAAAGCTTAAGAGTATAGTTTGTAGTTTCAATAATAAATTCATTAACCTTACAATAATAATTCAATTAGCTATGAAAAAGTAATAATATTACTATTTTTAGATATATGCCGAAAAAATATTTAATGGTTCTAGCAAGCTATGAGGACTGGAGACAAGAATTTTTCGAAGAATATATGTCCCCAAGAAATAAGGAATATTCCCTTATACATAACTATGAGTACTTAGAAATAAAAGATTTTAAAACAATTAGAAATAGCCCCACATGGGCAAAATTTACTGTATTGCAAGATTTAATAAACAACGGAAGTATTCATGAGGGTGATCTCTTTACGCACATAGATGCTGACATGTGTATTGTAAAGAAAAATAACCTTCTTACAACAAATAAATCATTCTCTTATGCAATTGATTCAGCAAATTCACATAATATGGGTTGGTATTCAATGAAAATAAATTCTTGGAGCATTGATCTATTAAATAATATCTTATCTGAAGAAAGATATGAAAAACTAAAAGATAAAGAAACTTACCATCCTTATTTTAAAGAATACAGTAGCTTTTGGCATGATGCTAAAGAACAAGCTTCATGGTATTCTTTAGCTGGTATAGCAAGGCATTCGGAAAAATCATTTTGGAAACTTCCAAATTATGGCTGGCACTCTAACGAAAATGATTCAACTCTTTATTCGCTTAAAGAATTAATTGAAAATGTAGAAGTTTATCCAACTAAATGGAATGTTTCAGACTTAAAGGGAGAATCAAATTGTAAATTTTTAAAAAACAGGGTTTATTATCACCAAACAATAATACGTCACTTTGCTGGTGGACAAGACTGGAGAAAAGATTGGTTTAATACAAACTCAATATCTTTTCATTTAAAGCATTTAAATCCAATAAATTACTTTAATCGATTTCCAATTAAGACAATTTACTCTTTTTTAAAAAGAGTAAAATTAAAGCTAAATATATGAATAATTTTATGCAAAAATATAATATTAAATACACAATATTGAGTTTTTTAATATTAGAAATTCTTATTCATTCGATATATAGCTTTACTTTTAAAGCTGACATATTTGAAGACTTTGAAATAGTACAACAGTTAATTCAAGGCACCCTAACAACAAAAGACTATAGTGCTGACTCTCCTTTTTATCATATTGGAGCTTTACTTCTTAAAATAGAAAACTTTGAAAATTATTTAATATATTTAACTTCTCTTAGTATTTTTATTCAGTTCTTAATTGTTTTTAAAATTAGTCATTTAAAAAACAATTCTATACTTTTTTTATGTGCTGGGTGGGTTGTAACCGCTGCTTGGTATGTTGGTAACACTGACATTCTTGTAGTATTGATTACACTTTATTTATATGACTCAGTTAATAAAGAACCAAACAACTGGTTGCAAGTTTTCTTACTGACTTCTTTTTTAACTTTCAGCCATTATGGCTTAGCTTTATTTATTATTTTATCTATCCTGATACTTTTATTTAATAATAAAAAAAGACTGGTTCTTCCAATTATGATTTTTGGATATATTTTTGGTAGAACAATTATTCAGCTTTATTTAAATTATTTTAATTTTTCTGGAAGATCAAGATTACGATTTCTATTTAATGACGATGTTTTAAATGATACTTTCAATCTAACTTCTAATTTCTTTTTAAACATTATTATTTCAGGATTCCTTGGAATTATTTTGCTTCTCTTTTTTGTAACATACAACAATAGTATGAGCGTAAACTTCAAAGTCTATCTTTGCCTGTCTTTTACAATCATTGCTACTAGTATTTCTTTAGACTCAAGTAGAGTTTTTAGCATAATTATTGTTCCTTTGATTTATTATTTAATTCATGAGTATATAAAAAATGATAATTATATTAGTAAAAATCTAATTAATTCATTACCGTATTTAATACTTATACTGTCAGTTGTAATTGGAGAGCAACATGTTTATGGTATTGTACACTTTGAGTCACCAAATAACTTGGAGCCAAGCATCTATAATATTTTCTCAACAAAAGTTAATTCTTTAATGAAAAATATTTGGCCTTAGAGTTTTATTCGTAAGAAATTAACTCTTTCTGTTCTTGAATATCAGAATCATAAAAAATATTTATTTCGTTTTTAACAGCAAATCTTTTATCGTTAGTTGTGTAAACTGCTCTAGCTAGTTCTATAAACTTTTCTTGAAACATATTTTTACTTTCTTGCTCTCTTATATCATCTTCAATTTTCCATAAAAGTTGATTTATCTCCATAAGTTTTATATAAAAATTTTTATATTCTTCCAAATCTACTTCTTGTAATTTTTTACTTATATTACTTAAATGATCGTATTCATTTTGTATATGTTTTTTCTTTTCAGGGTTTTTAACATTCTTTAATTTTATTTCTAAAATTGTTAATTTATCTATTAACTCCCCACAAGAAATTGGTATATCAATTTTCATATTCTATAAACTTCCACTTATTTACTAGATCTAACCTACTGCCTATTAAATCATGATAAATTAATTCTGAATTAACTTTAATTCTATCGACAAAATGAACAAAGCTACTATTTATACAGTGTATCTTCTCTGCTTTTTCAGCAATAGAATAATATAAAAAAAGATTGTTAAAAATATCGCTTTCCTTTGTTACAAAAACATTTCTATTGTTGTTTTCTATTTTTAATTCAAAGTTTCCCTTGGAAGCCTCTGAATGAATAAGGTTGTATTTACTGCCATTAGCTTCATAATATTCTAATAAGTGTTTTTCTAATTTTTTTTCTTTTTCATAGTCTCTATCAATGTAAAAATACCTATAAGAATAGTTATATGGGAGTCCCAATTGTTTATAAAAAGCTTTAAAAAATCTCGTTTTTCCAACTTTGTCCCATCCTATTTTTAAAATTTGTAAATTTCTTTTATTTGCAAAATCAAATACGTCGGTATCGGCATTGTTGTCATAATCTAGATCAACTTCAACTAAATTAATATTTTCATTATTTCTGTATAAATAACTTAATGATTTCTTAAACTTTTTATTTGTAATTAGATTAATTTTCTTAAAATAATTTTCTGATAGGTAATTTACTAGTCCATTGCAAATAATATGATCGCCTAAACCTAGATGATGATACAAAACTATTTCATCTGACAACTTTGAGCTTAATTTATAATAAATATTCCCTTCATTAATATTACTTGAACTAAAGATACTCATTTAGAATATTTCCTTCCTCCTGCATGGTCATCATCATAGTAGAATAAAGGATCATCAATATATATAAGATCTGTTTCTTTTAACGCCGAAAGCCACAAATCATAATCAGAATTTCTAGGAATACCTCTAAAACCTCCAAGTTTTTGAAAAAAGTTTTTTTCTATAATCACGCTCGAAGTAACTATACAATTGTGTATTTTTATAAAATCATATTTCCATATCTCTGGGAATGAAGAAAGTTTAAAATATTTGCTAAAAAGATATTTTCTTTTAATGAATTTTCTCCATCTTTGTTTGTTATATAGTGGATAATTTTTCTCTTTATTATAAAAACCTTTACCATAAAAGCCTTCTGTAGATGAAAATTTATATCTTTTTTCTTCTAATTGTTTTATTTGCTTTGTTAATTTATTTGGCATCCAAATATCATCATCATCCAAAAATGCAATGTACTTTCCTTTTGATTGATCTACTCCAGTATTAATAATAGGCTTCCTTGCCCCTCCCCAATCTGGAGTTTCAGATCGATTAATATGAATAAATTTTATTTTTTCATTCAAGTTTTTTTCATAATATCTTTTATCATCAGAGTCATCATTAACAACTATTATTTCAAAATTCTCATAATCTTGTTCTAAGACACTATTTAAAGAGTTTTGAAGAGAATCAAATCTATTATAAGAAGCAATGACAACAGAGACTAAAGGTTCAGACATTATCTCCTAATCCTATTATGAAACACAAATTAATTAGGAAAATATGCTGGTTGTTTTCTTATTTTATTATAAAAAGTATAGAACTTAAAAGTGTCTTTCAATCCATGTCCGTATCGTCTTACGCTTAAAAAAGGTGATTCATATTGTAATTCTGGTCTATTTTTATACTCTGTTTCATTTTCAATATATTCACAACCATATTTTTTACTTAACAAACTAAAAATACTTTGATCATGTCTATTTTCTTTAAAATTTTGAAAATTTTGCTTTTTATTATATTTATCAGTAATTAACTCTTGATCATACTCAATGACTTTTTTAAATTCATTAAGATAAAAATCAGTATGTTCATTCTTTTTAATTATCATATGTCCACCCTCTAGCTGGGCTGAAGTGCCAATATCACTAAGATGTTCTAGATTAAAAAAATTAAAAAGTTCTTTAATTGTCCACTCATTCTCAATAAAATGTGGTTCACACTCTATTCTAAAGTTCCCATATTCCGAACCATTTATAATATCTATATATTCAAAAAACCTTTTCTTTGCTTTGTAATTGAAAGTAGCCCCTGCGTCTGAATAAACGATTAAATCGTTTTTATTTATTTTATCTAAAAAATTTTCAATAATTCTATGCTTCCAAATCCAATACCCACCGCCTCTTGGCATATTTAAAATTTTGTTATATTTGTTTTTAAATTCAATATCTAGGTCTTCTTTACTAAAAGAAATACTTTCCTCAAAAAAACCAGAATATTTTGCTAAACCAATTATATGTTTTTTTGCTATATTAAAATTTTCATCACCATAAGTTATAAAATATATTTTATTTTTCATTAATTTCCTATATATCTAAATAGAGTAAATTGATTTTTAATATAGATGATGTAAATTTACTTTATTATCATAAGCTAGTGAAGAATTACCTTGTAATACTCGCTGGGTCACCAAGAGGTGGTGAAAGAACCTGGAAATCATTAAATAAATACGTACTACAACCTCTCAATGCTGATCTTGCAATTTGTTGTAGTGACAAATGGGATCAGGATATTTCTTTATTTAAGATTGCAAATTACAAATGGATTTTTAATGAATTTGATGATTATAAAGCTTATTATGAAAAAAATTTTAATGGTACATGGAGAGAGTATTTTAATACGGGAATCAATACTGGATTATATGAGTCTGGCCTTCTTCATTTTGTTTTTAAAGATATTATTAAAAGTCAATATTTAGAAATTTTAAAAGAATATAAATATATTATATATACAAGGTTTGATCAATTATACGTTGATTATCATCCTGAATTTGATGGAGATCATATTTGGATTCCTGATGGCGAAGAATATAGCGGTGTTTGTGATAGGCATGCTGTTTTTCCAAGTAAGTTTTCTGAAGATTTTTTTAGCATATGTGATTATGTTGACTCAAAAGAAGCATTAAATGATGTACCAAAATTTAATAACTGTGAAACTACCTATTTAAATCATTTAAGACATAAAGGGCTTGAAAAGAAAATAATAATTTATGACAGAATACAATTTACAGCATCCTTAAAAAGTGAGCATACTAATTGGAGAACTGCTAAATATAAAATTTACTTTACCGATAGGCTTATGATGAAATATCCAGGCGAATTTATGTTATCAATGTCAAATCTAATAAAAAAATACAAATTCATAAATATCTTATTAAAAGAACCAATCTATTTTTTAAATTACTTATATTTAAAAATTAGAATAAAGGGTGGAAAGTATAAAAAAATGATTTCAACATGATTGGTTTCAATAAACTAGCCTCACCAGGAGAACTTGGTAACCAAATGTTTAAATATGCTGCACTTAAGGGAATTGCTTCAAATAGAAATTTGAATTACTGTATACCTCCAAGTTTAAATTACTATACAAACTTTTTAAATTTGAGCAAACTTTATAACTTTAAAGTAATTAAAAAAAAATTTAGCAATCATTTTCTTTTTAACTGCTTTGAAATGAAAACCCTAGACAAAGAAAATATTAAATATTTAAAATCAGATAAGACAACATATGAAAATGGATTTAATTTTGACAAAAATTTATTCGATACATGTAAAGACAATATTAATATTAATGGGTTTTTTCAAACTGAAAAATATTTTAAGGATATAAGAGGTGAACTCAAAAAAGATTTTACTTTTAAATACAAATATAGAAAAAAGAGCAATGATATATTCAATAACCTAAATAACCCTATATCAATTCATATTAGAAGAACCGACTATATTACCAATCCTAATCACCATGCATTAGATCTAAATTATTATGAAAATGCTATATCACATTTTTCAAATGATTCTGAATTTTTAATATTTTCAGATGACGTAGAGTGGGTTAAAAATCAGAAGCTATTCAAAAACAAAAGATTTAAACTGGCGGCAACACATACAGGAAATATTGATTACCTTGATCTATCATTAATGAGTAATTGTGAAGAACATATAATAGCAAATAGTTCTTTTAGCTGGTGGGGTGCATGGTTATCAAGTAATAAGAAAACATTTGCTCCTAAAAACTGGTTTAAAGATTCTGAAAATAAAGAACTTAATACAAAAGACCTTGTTCCAGATGAATGGATATTAATTGAAAATTAAAAAAAAATTACTACGTAAAGGATATATAAGTAAAAGAATCCTTCCAAGAAATTTTACTCCTGAAGATTTTCATTTATTTAAGGATGAAATAACTAAAAAAATAAACAACAGCTATGTAACTAAACATAACAAAATTTTAAGTTACAATAATTCTCTTTTTAATAGGTTTGGTAAAGAAATATTAACTGATCATACGAAAATGGGTAAGATTTCACTTGAAAGAAAAATTAAATTATTTATTAAAAAAAATAATTTATCATCTTTAGAAAAAATAAATATTGACAAAGCTTCTTGGGTTATAGATGAAAAAAGCAACAGATTTTTCCACTGGTATACTGATACTCTTTCAAGAATATATAACATAATTGATTTAACAGATGAATATCCTGTTTTAATTTCAGATAGTTTGTTAGAAAATAACTATATTAAAAATAGTCTTGATAGCTTAAAAATTAATTATCTTGCCTATGATCTAAATAAATTATTAAATATAGAAACTCTATTAATAGCTAGTCATACTGCCCCAACTGGAAATTACAACAAAGAACTGGTAGAAATAATGTCCAAAAAACTTAGTGGTGAATATAGTAATAATATTTCAAAAAATAAATCTGAAAACATATGGATTTCTAGAAATAATGGAAGCTATAGAAGAATTATAAATGAAAATGAACTTTCAAAGATTTTAAAGAAATTCAATTTTGAAATTTATTTTCCTGAAAATCATGATTTTGAATTCAATCAAAAGATTTTTTCAAAAGCAAAAATAATAGGTGGACTTCACGGAGCTGGGTTGACAAATATGATGTTTATGAAAAAAGGTGGAAAAATAATTGAAATTAGAAGAAAAGATGACTCTTCAAATAATTGCTATTTTTCACTAGCTTCAGATTTAGAACATAAGTATTACTATATAAATGCTTTATCTGAAAATGAAGATTTATTTTTATCAGATTGCTACTTAAACCCACAAGAACTTGAAAATTTATTTAATAAAATAATAAATTAACTTATATACCTTAAAAATGTAGCGCTTTATTTCTTTGTTTCTTCTTTCAATTCGTGTCCATGTCCTGAGGTCTTCCAAACTCTTGTTGTAAAGTTTTTCTTCTTCAGTTATTTGAATACTTCTTTTTGTAATATCAATTACATTTTTAGCTTTCATTTTATTAAGCCACCAATCAATTGTTAGTTTATTGTACTCAAATTTAGATTCATCAAAATTTAATTTTGAATTATTTATTGTTTCAAAATCAATATCTTTATAATTATCAACCTGAATATGGGGTAATAAGGTAGCAGCATCATATGTAATGTGTTTTTTAATTATGGGTATGCTTCCAACGTACATGGACTCCCAAAACCTGTGACTATCATATCCATTACCCCAAGGACAAAGAATGAATAAATTTTTGTTTAGTTTTTGTAAATATTCACTCATACTTAAAGTTGGTTTTTCTACTAGAAAAAATTCATTGTTTTTAAATAAGTCATATAATTTAAATCGTTCTCGACGATTAGTATTAATTTCAAAATTTAAATAAATTTTATTTTCTTTGCTCTCTATGTTTTTTATTTCTTTAAATTCAACATATTTAGGATTCTTTGGAGAATAGTCATTAGAAACACCTAATGGTATAGGTATGAGATCTTTTTTCTTTGTGTCAATATTAATCGAATACCATTCTGATATACATCGTGGTTTTGTATTATAAAGCTTTTTAGTTATAGGTATATCTGTTTGATGTGTTATTAGTTTTATATTTTTTAACTCTTTAATATCTTTCAATAAATGAAATAGGGATTCAATAAAATGCGTATTACAAAAAACTATATCATTTTCTTTGATTGAAAATTTTCTTTTTTTGTAGAAAACCATATTGTCAGTTTCATAAATTATTGTTACATTTTCTTTATTTAAGTTTTCAAAATTTTCTTTTGATATCATCTCTGAATAAACAACATCTGAATTTCTTGCAAAATTGTAACTATTCAGTATTTGATCTTCTTTAATATGATTCATTAAAATGGGCATATTAAGAAAAAATATACTTTACTACTGAAAGAAAATAGGATATCTTATATTGGACTCTCTTCATCTCACCATTCTTAATTAACATTAAAAAGTCAGTTAATGCAAGCATTTTCCAATTATTTGCTATATGATATCTTTTTTTAAATAACTCATAATAATTATTGTGATAAAAATTAGAAGAAGGATGTATTGCTCCTTTTACACTCCATGGCTTTGATTTTCCAGAATAATGAATAAAAATTATTTTATTTAGTATTTTTTGATCTACCTCTTTAATAAATGTATTTTTAATTTTACTTGAAACAAAAATATCTAAATTATAATTAAGATATTCATCTAGTTCGGCATACCCTCCGTCAAAATAAGAATTTAATACGTCTTGATCCCAAAGTTGTATCTTTCCTTTTAATTTTTTTTGCTCTTCAATAAGTTGGTCTTGAACTTTAAACTCTCTCCATCTATTTAGATTTATTAACATTACTCCTGCATTAAAATATTTCTTACTTGTTAAATCTAGCCTGTAGAATTCATCATGATACCCATCAACAGTAAAGTTATCTTTCCACTCTGTCTTGACAGCTATAGTATGTTTTGATTTATTAAGTTCCGATAAAAAATCATGGTAGTAAGAAGATGGATCGTTAATGCATATTATGTCAGCATCTAAATAAAATACCTCCTCAACATCTTTGGGCAAATATTCGCTTATGAAGAACCTATAGTATGTTGCTTCCGATACGTGAGCTTCTTCAATATTTGGAAACTCTATATTCTTTTTATCAAATTTATATATTACTAAAGAACTTAAATTGGGTTTTTTCTCAATTAAACTTTTATACTTTTCAAAGGAATCTGGGTTTTTATGAACTATAAATATTCTTATTTCTTCTTTAGTATTTTTTAATAATGAATTTATTGAACATAAAGCTTGTTTGTTGTAATTCTCATCAAAACAGTATAAATAATTTTGCACATAAGAATTTTAATTACGTATTAGTTAAAAAAACTAGTTTTTATATTTTTTATTATGCATAAGAACGACCAATAAAGGAATCAATGAAAAAACTATAGAAATCAATCTTTCTAATAGGATAATTTGAAATAACTCTTCAAAGGTTAGGTTTAGTATGTTAATTGATAGAAGCATAAGTGACTCTTTTAAACCAATTGAGGCAGGAGTAAGACCTATTAATCCTGAAAAAATATTTATAGAATTAAAAAATACAATATTACTTAAATTTAGATAGATATTTACAAAGGTTGTTATAAGATAAACATCAACTACAAAAAATAAGTAATTTATCAAATAGATAGAAATCAAATTTCTGTTCATATTTTTAAATTTTGTAATAGTAATCCAACCATTCTTTGCTTCCTGAAAATAACTATTAATCTTATTAAATAATTTTAATTTCAATACTTTAATTTCTTTCAACTCAAATTTTTTAAATAATAAGTAAAAACTAAATAAGAATAAAAAACCATAAATAAAAAGCCAAATCAGAAAAGGGGCTCCTATGTGTTCAAGGTTGATAGCAAGTGAAAAGAAACCAATGAATGAATTAATAAAAAAAGAAATAACAAAAAAATAAACTAGGGAACTAATAAGAAGTGAGGACTTTAAATTATATTTTTTATTTAAATACATAAGTTTGAACCCTTGTCCGATTCGCGCTGGAAGATAGAGGTTTCCTAGGAATGTTATTGAACTGATATATAAGGATTCAAAATTTAATAAATTAATATCAAAAGCTTTAAATAAAGTCTTATTGAATAAACTATTAAGAAAAAGCGTTATTGTTTTAATAACTATCAAAACAATAAGACTTTGTATAGTTAGTATTTCGAAGATATCTAATACTTCTGGATTAAATATAATATAGTACGCAAAAAGAAAAAGAAAGAGTATTGATACTAAAGTTGAAAACTTTTTCAATTTATATACTCACACGTTCTTTATTATAAATATTCATTCAATTTCATTATGCATATATTTAACAAACTTTCTTGAGAAGTAAGCAAAAAATAATATTATAAATAAAAATTTTGAATACTCAATTTGATTTAGTTTTTGTAGATATTCAACAAAATCTTGATTTTCTACAGGCAATCCAAACCTAGTTAAAAATAATAATAAGTTATTTACTCCAAAAGCAGTTATTAATAACTTAAAAAATATAGCCCCAAGAAAACTTGTTGTAAATATTTTCAAATAGCTATCTAAAACAATAAAAGATTTAAAGAATCCTATTAAATAATTTGGTTCAGTAAACCTAAGCTCTCTTCCAAATGAGTTCATTTCATTAACTACTGAAAGTTGTGTCATCTCAGTAGTCTCAAAAAAGAACAATGACAAAATACCAACTATTGAAAATGCATAAAGATAATTATTAATTAATCGAACTTCTTTATTTTTGGTGTAATAATAAAAAATTAAAATTGATAAAGGAACTAAGTTAAACAGATATCTAAACCCATAAGAAGAAGCTGTAGATTTCCACATTAAGACAATTGCAAATATTTGAGCAAAAGAAATCGTTAATAATAAATATAAAATCTTATTTTCTTTTTTAAACAAAAAATTATAAATTACAAGAATTAAAGCAATAAAGATAATCGGTGAAAACCAAAAAATACCGAATTCTTTTGTGAACAAAATATTAATGAAATGTTTAATATTGTTTATTAGAAAATATTGAATTCCATCTGATGTATTTAGATAACTACCCAACATTCCAGATGTTCCGTAAACAAACTGCGGATTAAAAGTTACTAATCCATACATAGCTCTTGATAAAAAAGAAAATATAAAAACAGATGATAAAACCCCACCAAAAAAATATTTATTCTTTCTCAATAGCAAATTTTTTTTATATGCTCCTCTAAATAACAAAAAAGTAAGATAAGGAAGTAAGAATGTATAATAATTTACCCACCTTACAAGAATTGCTAAAAGAATTGAAATAGGAATAAAGAAAGCATAAAGATTAGTTTTTTCATTATTTTTATAAAACATATGAGAAAGATAAATCGTAAGCGTTATAGTAAATATCTCAAAAATATGTGACATACTATATCTTTCAAAAGCAAAGTATGGGACGCCAGATCCAAATACAAGTAAGAAAATAAACTTAAAGCTAATATTTGAATTCACAGAATTTAATAACTTATAAATCATAATTATTGAAAGAAATAGATAAGTGACTGAAGAAAGCGAATAAAAGAGTAACCCATAATTCATTAAAGGATTTGAACTAAAGTAGTTAAATAAATTTCCTACGAACAGAAAAGGTGCAGATAGTAAGCCCGTTCCAATAAAGGCTTTTGGAGCAATTTTTCCATTATTATTAAACCTCTTATCTTCATTGCCTTCTAGTTGATTTGAATAATCTAAATCAAAATCTATAGCAATTGTTTCAGCATGCATAAAATAATCATGATCATCTTGGCAGCAATTCCACTGTTCAATAAATCTATAATCAATTTTTAATAATAAAAGAAAAAATAATAGTAAAACTAAAGATAAAAAATTTTTATTTTTGATTAGGTTTTTCATAGTTCGTGATATCGATGTCTATTATTCTCATTCTCCTTTTTTAATGAGAAGAACAAAAATGTTGAAGAAGTGAAAAAGAAAATTAAAAAAACTATAAACCAACTTCCTTGGGGACCGATTAAATTAAAATATCTTATTCCTAAAAACCTATAAAGAGAAAATAAACCTAAAAATAAAAATATTTGAGAAGAAATGTCCATAAGAGAAGAAATTTGATACTCAGAATACTTAAACTTGATTCTAATTTTTTTATAGTAAATATAAATAGAGAATATAAGAAGCTTAAACAACATTACAAAAGGATTTATTGATTTTTTTTGCTCTAAATAACTAATAGTATTTTTCAATTGGCCAATTTTTAGTTGAGATCCAATAGACTTATTACAAATACGTGTGACAAAATAAAAAGGGTAGCCATATCTATTAAAAAGTTTTGGTAAATTGAAACCTATCAAAGACTTTTTTGAAAATGCAAATAGTCCATTTAATGGATCATTTATTTTTGAATAACCAGTTGTAAATTTTATCAGCAAGGATGCAAACGCATTGCCAACATATCTAATATTAGGTATCTTTCCTTCTATACCTTTTTCCCAAAATCTATCACATTTTATAAAATCTAATTCTTTTTGAATAATTAATTCTTTAAGTTTTAGTACGTCATTTTTTTTAAATTGATTATCTCCATCTATTTTTATTAAATATTTTGAATCACTTTTTAAAAATTCATTTATACCTTTAATAAATGATCTTCCTGCACCTAAGTTTTTATCATTAGTAATAACTTTCAAATTTTGATTTTCTTCAATTGATCTTTTTAATTCATCTGAAGTGCCATCAGTACTGCAGTCATCAACCACAAGTATCTCTTTAAACGAATCTTTATAATCATTTATTAAGTCATATATGTAAGACTTTTCATTATAAGCTAATATAAGTAACGTGGTCACACTTCATCTTAACAAAATTTCTAAAGATAAAATATCATTAATATATTGGTATTATGAAAATAATTTGAATATTAAATTAAATAATTAATTATGAAATTATCAATATTTACCTCAATGACTGACCCTGAGTCTAGAAATGATCCATACAAAGAAGCAGTTAATTGTTATGAAGACTTTGCCGACGAATTAATAATTGTGGGAGAAAATTGGCCTTATGACTTTAAATTTGACTTAATAGGAAAGGTTTTTCAAGAAGGGTTTGAGAAATCAACTGGAGATTGGGCAATAAGAATGGATCTAGATTATTTTTTTCATGAAAATGATGTAGGTAGAATTAAAAAATTTTTAATGATGAATAATGACTCTCCAGCAGTTGCTTTTCCTCAATATCAATTCTTTACATATGATAGATATCATGTAAAAACAAAACTTTGTATTGCTCTTAATAAAAAAAAGTACCCAGAAATCAAAATTAATGGTGGAGGAGATATGTGTCAACCTACAATTGATAATGAACAAATTCTCCATTCATCAGTTCCTAAATTAAATATACCTATTTAGCAATACGATTCAATGTTTAGAACAAAAGAAATTATTGCAGAAGATAGAGCTCGTTTTGCTAGAGCGTGGTATGAACAATTTAATGACTGGGGTGATCGAGGAGGGGGGACAGAAGAAGAAGCCTATAATGCTTGGTTTGAAATGATAAAAGATAAGTATAAGAAACATGTGTTGAGAAAAAATATTTCTGACCATCCAAAATATATTAAAGAAAGACTTTTAAATATTAATGAATATCAATTTGGATATGATGCTTTTGGGTTAAAAAAAACAACAAGAAGGTCTCTTTATAATTACATAAAAGGCTACAAAGAAAGATATAGCTAGATTTAAGGTTTCAATACATTCCAGTTGAATTCATCATTTTCTGTTATCTTGAAAATCATTGCTAAAGCCCAGGTTAATAATATTGTTCCATGAATATCTGGCTGATTATTGCCTTTAGATATTTCTACTCCATAATAAAGCTTCTGACTGCTTCCAATACTATAAGAGAAGCCACCTTGTTCCTGGTAGTAATGCAAAAATATTAACTCTACAATTTCATCAAGATATTTAACTATTTCTTTTCTTCTGTGATTAGTCTCTAAAGAACATCTATATAGAACATAAACATAGTCAACTAAGTCGCAACCAGACTGCGAAGGTTTTTTTGATAAACAGGCGTCAATTAATTTTTCTGGATAATGTATTGGGACATCTAACCAATCAAGACCTGTAAGTACTTTCATTGATCCATTAATTAATTGAGAAAAATTTGGCTGACCTCCCTCGTAATAACAACCATCGTCTGCGTTTACTTTATTGTTTATATAATTAATAAGATTGTTGCTTGATTCTTCATTCTCTTCTGCTTGTGCTTTTGCAAAAACACAAAAACTGGAAAATTGAGCTCCAGATGACCACGGCTTTGACCAATCATAAGAATCTAATAAAGAATTTACCTCCTTTGAATTTTTTGGAAAGTCATCATAAATCAATCTATTTCCTAGTTCTACCTGTTTTAACGTTGCTATAGCTTGTTTAGATTCAGCTCTAATAGAATCAATAATTTCTTCATTGCGTCTTCTGTACTTATTTTTTTGTATGAGATTAAGAACTGTTTTAACTGAATCTTTAGATATGTGTTTTAAATTAAACTTTTCAAAATGTTTAATGTATTCATTGTCTATATATGAACTTCTGGGGTATTGTTTACTGTTTTTTTGAAAAGAATTTAAATATTCTCCCCATTCTTTTCTTACTTCATTACTAAATAAATGCCATTTATTTATTGTGTATAAAGTCTTCAGGCCATAACAGCTGAAACCTAAACTTATTTCTTTTCCCGCCTCAGTCACTCCCTCATGACAAGGGTAATAATCAAATTTTTTATTTTTATTTTCTAAACTATTTAAATAAGAAGCAACACCTTCAGTTAAAGACTCCTCTGATAGATTATTTATATTCTTTATTTTCATATAAACCAATTAATCTGTATTCACTAAATTTCACTAACTCAAAATTTTCATTGTATAAAAAATTATTAACTTCAGTAATTGTTGAGTTTTCTTCCTTTCCTCGTTCATGACCATAATCTACAGAAATATACTTAATCCTAGAAAGTGTATTTAAACACCCTTTTAAAACTTCAGGTTCAAAACCTTCTGCATCAATCTTTAATAATTTAATTTTTTCAGGTAATTCTATTTTATCTAATTCAACAGTTGAAATTAGTACTGATTCTTTTCCTCCAAAATCTACTAAGGAACTGTTTCCTCCTAAATTGTCTACAAAAAATTCTTGATCAGCTGTCTTATTAGATAAAGCTTTATTATAAAAAATATTATTTGGTTCTGGATTGTTAATTTTTAAACAATTAAAGGTTCCAATATCTGGCTCAAAAGCAATATAATTAACATCTTGTCTATTGAATTTTAAGGCTATATTTAATTCCCCTACATTAGCTCCGCAATCTATTACTACATCCTGATCATTAAAATCTATGTAATTCAAACAATAAGAAAGGTATAATTTTTCAAGCTGAAGATGAAAATTATTCACCATTCTTAAAATTCTTTTGTTTGGGTATGAAATTATTCCAATGTTTTCTAAATTCTTTTTATAATAATTTTTCTCATAATAAATTTTAGATTCTTCTTTGTAGAAAAAATTAATTAATTTACAAAAAAGACTCCCATTTGAATTTTTTATTATAAAACTTAATAATTTTCCTTTAATAATAAATAAAAATTTTTGAAATGAGTTTAATTTATTTATATCTACGCCCCTGAACATAAAGGGAGGAAGATTTATTATATAAGGCAACATGTACTTCATTACTGTTAAGTATAATAATTGAAAGATTATTATTATTTTATAGAAAATGAATCAATTTAATTAACAGTGTCCAGAAATAAAGTATTAATTTTTGGTAGTAACGGCTTAGTTGGAAAGTCATTAATTAGAGTACTTTCTAATTCAGAAAATATTAGTGAATTGATTCCCTCAACAAGAAACGATACAAATTTATTTTCACTAGAAGAAACTAGAAAAACTATTTCAAATGTTAAACCTTCAGTAATAATAAATGCTGCCGCAAAAGTTGGTGGTATTTATGCTAATAATACAAAACGCACTGATTTTATATTAGAGAATTAAAAAATAAATATGAATATATTAGAAGCATGTATTGAGAATAATAAAATTAAAGTTATAAATTTAGGAAGTAGTTGTATATACCCTCTTAACGCAGAAAATCCAATTAGTGAAGATAGTCTTTTAACAGGAAAACTCGAACCTACTAATTCCCCTTATGCAATAGCAAAAATATCTGCGATTGAAATTGGTAGATCTTTATCTAAGCAATATGGACATAAAGTACTAAATCTTATGCCAACTAACTTATACGGACCAGGAGATAATTTTAGCGAAAAAGATAGTCACGTAATACCTGGCTTAATTTATAGAATGCATAAAGCAAAATTAAATAATGAACAGACATTCGATATTTGGGGCTCGGGAAAACCATTAAGAGAGTTTTTATATGTTGATGATCTTTCTAGAGCAATTGAGTTTTTAATTGGCAATGATATCGATAATGATCTTATAAATATTGGGAGTGGTCGGGAAATCTCTATATATGATTTGTCTAAACTTATTAAAGAAATAATTGAATACGATGGAAAATTAGTTCTTGATGAATCTATGCCTGATGGTAACCCTAGAAAACTTATTGACTCAACCAAAATTAACAATCTAGGATGGAGCCCTGAAATTGAATTAAAGGAAGGCTTAAAGTTAAGTTACAACTGGTTCTTAGAAAATTCTTAAAATATTTTACTTTAGGTTGGGTTTTCCCAAGTTGGCTCTATAAGTCCTTCTTCAAGCAAAATTTTTTCTCTTTTAGCAAGATTAAGATCGCTTTCTAGCATCATAGACACTAATTCTTCAAAACTTGTCTTTGGCTCCCAACCTAGTTCTTTTTTAGCTTTTGAAGAATCTCCAAGCAAAAAGTCTACTTCATTTGGTCTATAATATCTTTCTGAAGTTTCAATATACTTTTCCCATTCTAAATCAAGCTTCTTGAAGGCTTCTTGAAGAAAATCTTTTACTGTATAAGTTTCCCCAGTAGCTAAAACCCAATCATCTGCTTTTTCATGTTGCATCATAAGCCACATTCCATAGACATAATCCCCTGCGTAACCCCAGTCCCTTGATGCTTCTAAATTACCTAAAGTTAGTTTTGATTGTAAACCCAGTGATATCCTCGTAGCTGCTCTAGTTATTTTTCGTGTTACAAATGTTTCTCCCCTATGAGGTGATTCGTGGTTAAATAAAATCCCGTTAACACAAAATAAGTCATATGAATCTCTATAAATCTTTGTTATATCATGAGCAAAAACTTTAGATGCGGCATAAGGACTTTTTGGGTCAAACAAAGATTCCTCATTTAAAGATTCCTCTGTTCCCCCGCCAAACATTTCAGAAGATGAAGCCTGATAAAACTTTATATCTTTATCTAGATTTCTAATAGCTTCTAATAACGATAAAAAACCTAAGGTTCCTGTTTGGCTTGTATAAACTGGATTTTTAAAAGAAACAGCTACATGTGATTGAGCAGCTAAGTTATATATTTCATCAGGTTGAATTTTATTTATTAAAGAATTTAATGAAGATGAATCTAATAAATCAGAATAATATAGCTTCAATTGCCCATCATTCTGATATTTAGCCATTAGAGAATCTATACGTGCTGTATTGATTGATGAAGATCTTCTAATTATCCCATGAACTACATACTCTTTCTCCAAAAGCATTTTCGCTAAATAATATCCGTCTTGTCCAGTTATTCCAGTTATAAAAGCTGATTTAGTCATGTATTCATTCTATTCAAAATATAAATCTATTGTAATAATTTAATATCATCACGATGAAATAAAAAATGAGCTAAAAAAGAATAATAAATCATTGGATACTGAACCCCTTCCATTGTGACATCAAGGGAGGAGACAAAGAAGCTAGGCAAAATATAAGCTAAAATTTTAAAATTGTTATTTTTTTGGTACCAATAGTAAACAAGCGATCCATGAAATAATATGAAAATAAATAACTGAATCAAACCACCTCTAGCGAGAATATTAACAAAGTAATTATGTACATTTTCATTAAGACCATCCCTACCAAGCCTTCCTGGTGCCGAGGGGTCTGTCATAACTGGAATAATTTCTCTATATCCATAACCAGTTAATAACTGATTTTTAACATTTAAATCTTCTACAACATCCTGCCAAATATCCAATCTCCAATCAGTAGTTTCGTCTGTAGAAACTATCCTTCCATCCTTAATGTAAAAAGAAAAAAATGCTTGAATAGTTTCTTTCTTTTCTAATACTTCAGTAATATTTGAAGAAACTGCACCTACTGAAATAATTTTATCTGTATCCCTATTAGAAAAATCAACACCATTAACTCTGTAACTTGAAAAAATGAAAGAAAGAGCGAATATAAGTATAAAAATTATTGAAGTTTTCTTTTCCTTAGTAAAAAATTCTTTTGAATTATAAATTTCAAATAAAATATATAATAATGCGCCTACTACTGAACCTCTACTTTGAGTTAATAAAAATGGTAAAAATAATGCCGATGAAATTGTAAAGTACAAAATTCTGTTTCGTTCATTGTTTGATATAAATCTATTTAAAAAATTAATTGATAGATAAACTAAAAAAGCATCTGAGGCTTTAATAAATTGAAACTTATCTGAATTTTCTCTAAAAAAATCTATTATAAAATTTGGATAATTTCCTGTAGATATAATATAAACAAAAAATGGGGTTGCTAATAATAATTTTGAATACCAAGATTCAAACAATTTTTTATCTAATAAAAGAGAACCTATGAACAAAAAGGAAATAGACCATATGTATGAACTCGTTTTATAAGTATAGGTTGATATGAAACTTGAATTTGAAAGAAAAGCAATTGGGAAAAAAGAAATTAATATTAATTTATAAGAAATGTATTGTGCATCATTTAAGTAAGTAACTAGATTATCTTTTTTAGAAAATAAGACAAATAATGACGCGAGTAAGGACAATAGAATAATCAACTCTCCGAGTCTAAAACCTAGTATATATATCCCGACAAAAGGCCTTGCGAAACACATTGAAAAAAAGAGAAACAAAAAGAAAGGGAGCTTTATTATTCTCACAAGCTTTTTATAAATTTTTATGTATATTTTCACAAATCTAGTCTAACTTTATAAATTTTGTTACTTCTTATATTTCATCATTATCAAATAAATTTTTTTATTTAGTTTAAAAGATAAACTATTTTTTTGTTCTTTTTGTTTTTTTTCTTTACTTGATTTTACTAATTTATTAAATAAAAGCATATATTCTTTAGACATCAAATCAGCATTATATGAATAATTTTTCATTTTTTTTAGATAATAATCATAATCTTTTATTATTTTGTCTAATTTTATTTCAAAATTTGTAAGAGTGAATTTTTCTCCATAACCATCACAATATTCCGGAATTCCACCACTATCTATATATAGAATTGGCAAGCCACACTGACCTCCTTCTATATGATGGTTCCCTGAAGGTTCGTTAATAGATCCTGTTAAGTAAAGATGGTTTTTCTTAATTTCAGTAGCCAACTTTTTACCTGATAAAGGTTCCACTACGCGAGTATTCTTAAATTGAAATTTAACTGGTAAATTCCCAATATAATTAAACTCAATCCTGTTTTTATACTCTTTTATATTAAGCAGGTCATCTAATTTTTGATACGTACTAAAACCTTTATTCCAATTACCTCCCCAGTGGTGCGTTACTATTTTTATTTTTGATTTTTTATCCCACGGAATAAAATTTGAGTTATTAAAAATCTCTTTATTAGCTCCAGCTAATATAACTGAGCTTTTTTCTTTACTCATTCCTAAATTTATAAATAAGCTTCTTAACCATTTACTAACAAAAATAGTATGGTCTGCAATCTTGTTTGCATAAAGTAAATATGAATTTAAATAATTAGTTCCTTTTCTTTCATCACATTCATTAATTCTATGAATAATAACAACATCATTATTGATATAATTTTTATACTTAAGTACATCGTTATTAGTAAAAGCTGATGATTCTGAAGTTTTCCTAGGTTCAGTAATTAAAATCACGTCTAAGTCTTCTTCTTTTAAATCAAAGAATACTTCATGACCTTCTTTTAAAAGATATTCACTTAAATTTATAGCAAAAAGATTTCCCCCTCCCCATGGACCTTCTTTAATTCTTGTTCCTATACTAATTTTCATTTATCTCATCCAACATTTTTATATAGTTATTAAAGCCTTCGGGAATTATCAATTTTTCAATTTTTTTTGAAGCATAATTAGTATCTGGTAGAGCATCCTCA
>MDTG01154999.1_pt1 | contig 26426 bp, 23 predicted proteins | sample 811421 | NCBI WGS metagenome assembly MDTG01 (sample SAMN05326645, study PRJNA326480) | marine metagenome | isolation source: seawater | place: Pacific Ocean: South East | collected 2011
CTTCAACATCCAAGGCTACATCCTGACCTTGCTCGAGGGGGCGTTGGAAGACCCGGACCACAACCGGAAATTCCTGATGAAGGCCGCCAAGAATGTAGACCGCATGGCCACCCTCGTGGAGGATTTGGACATCGTTACCAAGATCGAAGGGGGATCGCTCGAACTGGACTTGGTGGAATTCAACCTCGCCGACCTCGTTCGAGACACCCTCGAAGAACTGGAGCCCCGGGCCAAGCGCCAGAACATCACCATGGCGTTTCTCGAGGAGAATCGCACCCAGCTGCCCGTCCTCGGAGACGCCCCGAAAATCGGGCAGGTCCTCACCAACCTCATTTCCAACAGCCTTCGCTACGGCAAGGAGAACGGCACCACCCAAGTGCGTTGCTATGACATGGAAGAGCAGATCCTCGTCGAGGTGGCCGACGACGGCATCGGCATGTCCGAAGAACACCTGCCACGCATCTTCGAGCGGTTCTACCGGGTGGACAAGAGCCGGTCCCGCAATGCCGGCGGCAGCGGACTTGGGCTGTCCATCGTGAAGCACATCATCGAAGCCCACGGACAGAGCATTTCAGTCCGATCCACGCAGGGCAAAGGGTCCACGTTTTCCTTCACCATCGCCAAGGCCTGAGCCTCAGCGCTGCATCATACCCGTCCCCGCGGCATTGACAAAGGGATTGCCCTCCTTTTCGTCTCCGATGGTCGTCTCCGGGCCGTGTCCCGGCAAAACCGTGTAGTTGTCAGGCAAAGCATACAGCACCTCCGCGATGCTGGTCGCCAAGACCTGCGCATCTCCACCGGGCAGGTCGGTGCGCCCCACACTGCCCTTGAAAAGCACGTCCCCGCCGACCACTGTCCGGCCCGCATGGTCGATGAACACCACGTGGCCCGGCGCGTGACCCGGCGTATGGCGCACCTCCAATTCAAGGGTGCCAAATCGCAGGTTTGCTCCCGCTTCCAACGGCGTGGAGTCCAGCTGCGGCAAGGCGTCCATGGGCACCCCGTACATCTCGGCGGCCCAAGGTGCCATGCTGTAAGTCGGCTCGTCTTCAGGCAACAAACGCGGATGCAAGCCGTACCGCGCCACCATTCCCGCACAACCGAGGACATGATCGAGGTGGGCATGGGTCAGCAGCACGGCCCTCGGGACCCACCCACGATCGGCCAATTCCGTCTCGAATCGAGACCACTCGGCCGGCGAGGACATGCCCGGGTCGAAGACCAAGGCGCCGCCTTCTCCATCGTGCAGGACGACGGTGTTTTCAGAAAAAGCGTTGCAAGTCAGGACGAACATGCCCGCAAGTTCTCCTATCCCGGCCAAACGCGATGGCGGGGTCGTACTTTGGGGATTGCATGGTGCGGCGGCGATTCGATTTCCGACGTGGGGCGCTAATCGCCCTGTTGGCCTGGCTCGTTGCTGGGCCGGCTGCGGGCCAATTCCACAATGGACTTGACATGGCCTTTGGCCAGCAGCGTGTCCAGTACCGCACCTTCGATTGGCAGACGGTCGAATCCGACCCGTTCACCCTCCACTTCTACAACGGCGGGCGCTCGCTCTCCGAACACGGCCTCTACAGCCTCCTGACCGACCTGCCCTCCGTCGAATCGGACCTGCAGTTGCGGCTCGATGGCGGCATCGATGTGCTCGTCTTCAACAAGCACGCCGACTTCCGCCAGAGCAACATCGGCATCGACGGTAAGGATGCGGGCAACATCGGCGGCACGACCACCATTCATGGCAAGAAGCTCTTCGCGTGGTTTGATGGCGACCGGGCGGCCTTCCGCCAGCAACTGAGGCAGGGGCTGTATCGGGTCCTGCTGCGGCAATACCTCTATGGGAGCGATTGGAAGGATGTGGTCAAGAACACCCAACTCTACTCCCTGCCCCGCTGGATGGAAGATGGCATGGTCCACGCCCTTGCCGGGGAAATGAACCCGGCGGACCAACCGGCTTTGGACGACCTCGTGGCGCGCGGCCAGATCGCGGCCTTGCAAGTGCTGGACGACCGCGAGGCCCGCGTTGCTGGGGAAGCCCTGTGGCGCTTCATCCTGGAGACTTTCGGCCGCCAAGCGGCCGTAGACGTCCTGAGTGGATTCAAAGCGGGACGCACCCTCGACGCGGCCTTCCGCCGCATCGGCTTCGACCTCGAAGGCGTGCTGGCGGCAGCGCAAGCCTATCATCTGATTGGGGGAACGACACCTGCAGAGACGGGGTGGAACGGCCATCCAGTGGCCGCCCAGCCCGAGACCCTGTCGCGGGGGCGGCTGGGAGGGTTGCCCCACCGGGCCAAGCGCAAATACACGCACGGCCGCTTCGCCACATCCGCCGATGGCGCATGGACGGCGTGGATCACCGACGAGCGCGGGCAGGTCTCCGTCTGGATCTCCGATGGCCGAAAGTCTCGCCGCATCGCCCGGTACGACCACAAGCTCGAACGCATCATCGACCCCACCTGCCCCGTGCTGGCGTGGCACCCTTCGGCCCCCATTCTCGCCCACATCCACGAGGAACAGGGGCGGGCCTTCCTAACCACGACCGATGTGTCCACCCGCGAGCAGGCGGAGCGCGAGTTGTTCCGCATCGAAAAGGTCATCCACCTCGACTGGGCGCCGGATGGTCGCAGCTTGGTTTTCAGCGGGGTGCGGGCCGGACACTCCGACTTATATGTCTACAACACCTTGGCCGGTTCACAGGTGCCACTGTGGGAAGACGATTGGGACGACCTCCACCCCGACTGGCTCCCGGATGGCAGCGGCATCGTGTTCAGCAGCAACCGCCCCGACCCGGATGAGGATGCGCCCGTCTGGCCCGTGGCACAACAACGCGACCTCTGGCTTTGGTCTGCGGAAGACCGCACCTTGGAGCGGCTCACCGAAACCGCCGAAGACGAGGTCCAGCCGCAGGCGCTGAGTGCCTCACAATTCACCTACCTCGAAGCGGATGACCTCCGCGCCCTCCACCTCGCCGTTCGGGACAGCGCGATCCTCCGCGTCGACACCGCCATCCACTACCGGTATTTCACACGCACCACACCGTGGCTGGAACTCGACGCGCCGGCCCGCGCCTTCTCCCTCATGGAGGACAAGGCCCACTGGGGCGCGCTGACACTGCATGCCGGCCGGCCGGTGTGGCACGTGGCGCCATTGCCCCCTCTGCCAGAGACCGGCGCCATGCGGGAATCCGGCCAAGCCGCTGCCCCGGTTTCGGCGGGGCCTGACCTCGACTACCTGCCCGATCCTGCTCCAGTGCTGTTGCCGGGCCAAGTGGATTACCAGCGGTACACCTTCGAGTCGGAGCGGGTCAATCCGATGCCGCAGCCGACCGCCAAACCCACCCCATCGGCAGAAGCCATCGATCTTCCGACGCTTCCCGCGCCCTTGCCCTATCGGACGAACTATGCCGTCGACCAGGTGCTGAGCCAAGTCGACAACACCTTTGCCACATCCTTCTATCAACCTTTCACAGGACCGGCATCCAGCTTCCCGGGACTCAGCGGCCTCGTCAAGATTGCCGCCTCGGACCTGCACGAGAACCGAAAGTGGGTCGGAGGAATGCGGCTGGCGGGCAGCCTCCAGAATTCCACATTCGTCCTGAGCCATCAGGATCTCGAGCGCAAGGTCGACCGCCAATGGATCATCGAACGTCAAGGCAATGAAGGGCTCGACAACACCCTCGGCGCTCTGACCCGAACCCACACCCACGCCGTCCACTATCGCCGAACCATCCCCTTCAGCGAGACCATGAGCCTTCGGGCGCAATTGACCTACCGCCTGGACCGGACTGCACTGTTGGCCACGGACCCCTTCAATGCGAGCCGGGATGACCTATACCGTCAAGGGGTCGGAGGCACCGTAAGTTGGGTGTTCGACGACAGCCGAATCCGCACGCTGAACATCCGAAGCGGCACCCGTGCCAAGGCATGGTTCGAAATGCTCACCCCGCCTGATGGCGAGGGCGACATGCTGCTTGTAGCCGGGTTTGACGCCCGCCGGTACATCCCCCTGTACCGCAGGGTGACCCTCTGCTTGAGGGCAGCGGGCAACACCTCCTTTGGAGAGCGCGGCCTGCTGCATTACCTCGGGGGCGTGCATGAATCCCTCCTGCCCACCATCGACGGGGCCATGCCCTTGCCAGCGGGCGAATTCGCCTATCAGACGGTGGCGACCCCCATGCGCGGATTCGTCCGCAACGCTCGCAATGGCAACAGTTTCGCCGTGGCAAATGCGGAACTCCGGCTGCCCGTCTTTGCCACCCTATTGCCGCGCAAGAGCCTGTCGCCCTTTATGGAGCACTTCCAAGCCGTGGGCTTCTTTGACATCGGATCCGCATGGACCGGATCGGACCCCTACAGCGACGAGAACGCCTTCAACAACACCACCCTCGAGCAATACCCAGTGAGCATCACCGTCGACAACAACCGCGAACCCATCATCTGGGACTTCGGATTCGGTCTGCGCTCCCAATTGCTCGGATACTTCGTTCGCGCAGATTGGGGTTGGGGGGTCGACGACGGGCTCATCCTGCCCCGGGTGTTCCAACTGTCCTTGTCCACCGACTTCTGATGTCCCGAAAGCCTATGGATCCGACAACCCTACTGACCCTGCTCCTCATCGGCGCCGCTGCCGGCACCCTGAGTGGCTTCATCGGCATTGGTGGCGGTCTGCTCATCGTGCCAGCGCTCATGTACTTCATGGGCATGTCCCAGATGGCCGCCCAAGGCACCAGCCTCGCTCTCATGCTGCCGCCCATCGGTGCGTTGGCCGTGATGAACTATTGGAAGGCAGGAGAGGTCGATGTCCGCGCCTCCGCCATCATGGTCCTGGCCTTTGTGGCGGGGGGCTACTTCGGAAGCCGCATTGCATTGGCCCTCGACCCCTTGAAGGTCCGGCTTGCCTTTGGCCTCGTCATGCTGTTCGTGGCCGTGCGCATGATCATTCAAACCACTCGGGCCCTCTGGATTTCCTGACATGTTGAAGAACGCCATCCTGTCCGCCACCTCGGCCTCGGCCGATCGAATCCTGGCCCACCGCCGGCACCTGCACCTGCACCCGGAGCCCTCCTATCAGGAGACCGCCACAGGCCGCTATGTATCACAGGCCTTGGCCGATATGGGCATCGCCCACTCCACCGGTTGGTGCGCAAAACGCGGTGCGGCGGGCATCGTAGCTGAAATTCCGGGTCGCGAGCCGAGCACACGGCGGGTTGCCCTCAGGGCCGACATGGACGCCCTGCCCATACAGGAAATCGACCGTCCGCATGCCAGCAGCGTCCCAGGTTGGATGCATGCCTGCGGCCACGATGCGCACACCGCCTGTCTCCTGGGCGCAGCCGAAGTGCTGTCGGCCACCCGAGACGCCTGGACAGGCACGGTTCAATTGATCTTCCAGCCCGGCGAGGAATGCCTGCCCGGCGGAGCCTCCCTGATGGTGGCCGAAGGGGCCCTCTCCGCCGACGCCCCGACGGGTGGACCAGGCGCGGGCGCAACGCCTGTAGACGCCATCGTGGGCCAGCACGTCTACCCCCAACTCGATGCGGGTATCGTGGGATTCCGGAGCGGGCCGTACATGGCCGCAGCCGACGAAATCCTGATCCGCATCGTCGGCAAGGGCGGTCATGCAGCCTTGCCCCACCGCACAGCCGACCCCGTCATCGCGGCGGCCCACGTCCTGACCGCTTTGCAGACCGTGGTCAGTCGTTCTTGTAACCCCACGCAGCCGGCCGTGCTCACCTTCGGTAAGATTGCCGGCGGTCATGTCCGCAACGTCATCCCCGACGAGGTCATCCTCGACGGAACCCTACGCACATACGACGAGGCGACGGCAGACACCTTGCGCGCCACGATCCACCGGGTTGCGGAATCCACGGCGGCCGCGTTGGGATGCCGCGCAGAAGTCGACCTCGCCATTGGCTACCCGCCTGTGGTAAATGCCCCGGAACTGACCGCACGATGCCGGAAACAGGCCGAAGCCTTGCTCGGTGCGGACAAGGTGGTCGACTTGCCGATGCGGATGACGGGAGAAGACTTCAGCTTCTATCAGAAAGTGGTCCCGGGCTGCTTCTACCGCCTCGGAACCGGTGGCGAAGGCCGGGGATGCCGCGCTGGCCTCCACACGGCGGAATTCGACATCGACGAAGCCGCATTGCACACGGGGACCGCGATGATGGCGTGGCTGGCTGCCACGGAACACGAAGGGTAAAGGGGCGAGGTCAGTTGGCGACCTCGCTCATGAATTTGATGCGGACCAACCGGATCTCCTCCTCGGTGTAGGCGTCCTCCATCTCTTCCATGACTTCGGCCACGGTGCCTTCCTCGCTTTCCATGAAGCACTCCCAAAGTTCTTCCACGCTGTCCTCGTCGAGGTATTCATCGAGGATGTAATCCAACGCCACTTTGGTCCCTGAGGCGACAATGCCTTCGATGGTGTCCAACAACTCCTCCACGGAGTAAGACTGGGAAGAAGCGATGTCCTCAAGGGTCATGCGCCGGTCCAGCTTCTGGATGATGCTCACCTTGCCCGCATTGCGACCGGCCACACTGCGCACGACGAGGTCGCCCAGGCGCTCGATGCCCTCGGTCTCGATGTGCTTCTGAATGAGGGCCAGAAAGGGCGCGCCGAACTTGCGGACTTTCGAAGCCCCCACGCCGTTGATCATGAGCAACTCGTCCTCCTTGCAAGGGTAATGGGTGGCCATTTCCTCCAGACTCGGGTCCGAGAAGATGACGAAAGGCGGCAGCTCCAGCCGTTGACTCTCCTCCTTGCGAAGGGTGTGCAGCATGTCGAGCAATGGTTGATCGAGGGCACCGCCCTGGGAAGTGGGCTCCGCACTGCGCACCCGCATGCCCTTGTCCTTGTACAAGGTGAATTCCGTGGGGGTCTCGAGGAAAGCTTGTCCAGCCTCCGTCATGTGCAGTACCCCGAATTCTTCGGTCTTCTTCTTGAGGAATCCGGCCAAGGTGATTTGCCGGATAATCCCGTCCCACGCCTCTGCCGGCGCAAGCGACTCTCCGGTGCGAAGAAAGTCGCTCAACTTGCCTGCATAGGTGGCCGTCTCCTGGGTCTCGTAGCCAAGGAGCACATCGCGGAGGAAGGCGCCACGGTGGCGGCCACCGGTCGCTTTCACGAGCTTGAGCAAATGCACCACGATGTCCTTTCCGACGTACGGCTCCGGCGGATTCTTGGCGTTGTCGTCCATATCCCATCCGGGACCGGCGTTCTCGTCGAACTCCTCCCCGAAGTAGTGGAGGATGTATTTGCGGCGTGACGTGGGCGTCTCGGCATAGCCCGCAACTTCCTGCAACAATTGAAGGCCGATTTCGCGCTCGGCAATCGGCTTGCCGGACAGGAACTTTTCGAGCTTTTCCATGTCCTGCAGTCCGTAGAACGCAATGCAGTGCCCTTCCCCCCCATCGCGGCCGGCGCGGCCGGTCTCCTGGTAGTAGGCTTCGAGGGACTTGGGCATATCATAGTGGATGACGAACCGGACATCCGGCTTGTCGATGCCCATGCCAAAGGCGATGGTCGCAACAATCACGTCCACGTCCTGCATGAGGAATTCGTCTTGGATGCGTGAACGCTGGGCAGAGTCCATCCCAGCGTGATACGCTGCTGCTCGGACGCCGTTCACCTTGAGGGTCTCCGCGATTTCCTCCACCTTCTTGCGGCTGAGGCAATAGACGATGCCACTGCGTCCCCGGTTTTCGAGGGCGTGCTGGACCACTTGTTTCAACGCATCCACCTTTGGGCGGACCTCATAAAACAGGTTGGGGCGGTTGAAGCTGGCCTTGTATACGTCGGCATCGAGGATGCCGAGGTTCTTCTGTATGTCGTGCTGAACCTTCGGTGTGGCCGTCGCCGTCAAGGCGATGATCGGGAAAGTGCCGATGCTGTTGATGATGTCCCGAAGACGTCGGTACTCCGGACGGAAATCGTGCCCCCACTCCGAGATGCAGTGCGCCTCGTCAATGGCGAAGAAACTCAGCCGAACGGACCGCAGGAAGTCGGCATTCTCCGCTTTGTTCAGCGATTCCGGGGCCACGTAGAGAAGTTTGGTCTTGCCCATGGCCACAGCATCCTTGACCCGCACAATTTCCGCCTTGCTCAACGAGCTATTGAGGTAATGGGCGATGTCCGGATCGTCAGAATGGCTGCGGATGGCGTCTACCTGGTTCTTCATCAGTGCGATGAGCGGACTCACCACAATGGCGCAACCCTCCTGCACTAAGGCCGGCAATTGATAGCACAAAGACTTACCGCCCCCGGTGGGCATGATGACGAATACATGCTTGCCCGCCATCAGGCTGTCGACCACCTGTTGCTGTTCACCCTTGAACTGGTCAAACCCGAAAAACTTCGCCAAACCCTCCTGCACGGACGAGCCGACAAGGGAACTGGCATTCACAAGGGGTTGGACAGGCGTCTCCATCTAACTTTGGCTTCAACAATATAGAGTGGCGCTCCCGTTCGTGCCCCTTGAATTCCGTCCTGTTTTGCCAACATCGCCCACGAATTCGTCAGCGTCGATTCCAGAGGAAACCGTCCGGGAAGCTGCGTTGCGTACCCTCAAGATGGAGGCCGATGCCATCGCCACCCTCTCCGGTCGGATTGGACCCGACTTCGACCGCACCGTCGCAACCGTCTTGGCGCAGGGTCAACTCGGTGGGCGACTCGTCTTCACCGGCATCGGAAAGAGCGCCGATGTGGCCCGCAAGACGGTGGCCACACTCAACAGCACGGGCACACCTTCTGCCTTTCTCCATGCCGGCGACGCCCTGCACGGCGACCTCGGACTCGTCAGCCCTGCGGATGTCGTCGTGGCCGTGTCCAAGAGCGGTGCGACAGCGGAACTCGTACAACTGATGCCCCTGCTGCAATCCCGCGGGGTGGTCCTCGTCGCCATGGTGGGGCGCGCAGACAGCCCGGTGGCCCGGTCCGCCCAGTATGTGCTGGACGTCTCGGTCGAGCAGGAGGCCTGCCCGCACAACCTTGCCCCCACCACATCGTCGGCCACCCAACTCGCCATGGGCGATGCCTTGGCGATGGCCCTCATGGCCGCCCGTGGGTTTGGGCCGGAAGACTTTGCCCGGTTCCACCCCGGCGGAAGCCTGGGGCGACGCCTGCTGCTCCGGCTCGGCGACCTGATGGACGAACACCAGCAGGCCTACATCGGGCCGAGTGCCCCGCTCCCAGAGGTCTTGCCCGCCCTGTCCGCTGGACGGGTGGGGGCAGTGGCCGTCCTCGAAGGAGGACAGCTGGGAGGACGCCTGCTCGGCATCATCACCGACGGGGACCTGCGCCGTGCACTCGACGGACCGGCCGAATCGTGGTCGAAACTGACTGCGGAGAAGCTGCTCAATGCCGATCCGCAACGGCTCACACCGGATGCTTCGGCCGCCACTGCACTGGAACTGCTTGAATCCAGGCGCATATCACAGATCGTGGTCTGCGCGGAAGACGGCCAGTTCCTTGGTTTTGTCCACCTCCACCAATTGATGGACGCAGGATTGCGTTGAAGCCTCCAAGATGTCCGACCGACCAAACCAGACGGAGGAAATGGGGTTCATGGACCACCTCGAGGAATTGCGGCGGCGCCTGTTCTATGCGCTCATTGGCATCCTTTCGGCCTCCATCGTCCTGTTCGTCGCCAAGGACTGGGTCTTCAACCGGCTCATCTTCGCCCCGCGCAACCCAGACTTTATCACCTTCCGCGCCTGGTGCGCTCTGGGGCACCTGACTGGAGCCGGAGACCGCCTCTGCGTCACCGACATCAGCTACGAGCTGATCAATACGACCATGCTCGGCAACTTCTCGGCACACATCCTTGTGTCCGCCATCGGGGGCTTCATTGTGGCTTTTCCACTGACGTTCGGTCAAATCTGGCGGTTTATCAAGCCCGGCCTGCACGGCAGTGAAGCCTCCGCAGTCCGAGGTGTCACCTGGGCCGCCAGTCTGTTGTTTTTCGCCGGAGTCTGCTTTGGCTATTTCGTGATTGCCCCCCTGAGCCTGCAGTTCTTGGGCCACTACGAAATCGGCGACGTGCAAGCCCGGATTGCCCTGATGAGCTACCTGAAGACGGTGGCGAGCATCACCCTTGCCGCCGGGATCATCTTCCAGGTGCCCGTCGTGATTCATTTCCTGGCCAAGATGGGGCTGGTCACCCCGGCGGGACTTCGGAAATTCCGAAAGCACACGCTGGTGGTGACCCTCATCGTCGCCGCCGTCATTACCCCACCTGACCTGACGTCCCAAGTGCTGGTGGCCTTGCCCGTTCTGGGCCTTTATGAAGTCGGCATTCTCCAAGCGCGGCGCATTCACCGCCGCCAAGAAGCCGAGTTCCAACGCCAAGACGCCAACAATCCTCCCGTATGAAGCTGACTGCCAATGCCATCGTGAAGCAGTATGGCCGCCGCAAAGTGGTCGACCAAGTCGGATTCGAGGTCCGCACCGGTGAAGTGGTCGGACTGCTGGGGCCCAACGGTGCCGGCAAGACCACCTCCTTTTACATGGTGACTGGACTGGTGCAACCGGATGGCGGTTCGGTGACGCTGGTCGATGAAACCGGGGCCGAACACGACATCACCCGCGAGCCCATGTACCGCCGGGCCCAACGCGGCATAGGCTATCTGCCCCAGGAGCCATCCGTATTCAGGAAGCTTAGCGTCGAGGACAACATCATGGCCGTGCTCGAGATGAACCGGAAGGACCCCGCCGCACGCAAGGAGCGCCTCGAAGAATTGCTCGAAGAATTCGGCCTGACCCACGTCCGGAACAACCGCGGCGATGTGCTCAGCGGCGGCGAGAAGCGGCGGACGGAAATCGCCCGGGCACTCGCTGCGGACCCCCGTTTCATCCTGCTCGATGAGCCCTTTGCCGGGGTCGATCCCATCGCCGTCGAGGACATCCAGAAGATCGTCTCGCAACTTCGGACCAAAGGCATTGGCATCCTGATCACCGATCACAACGTCCAGGAAACCCTGCACATCACCGACCGGGCCTATCTCCTGTTTGAAGGGCAAATCCTCAAGGCCGGAACCGCGGAAGAGCTCGCAGCCGATCCGCAGGTGCGCAAGGTGTATCTGGGACAAAACTTTGTGTTGCGCAGCCAAAAGGCTGGCGACGCGTCCTGATTCGCCCCCAATCCAGATTCAGCCCTGGCGGGCCATCATCTCGGCCACATACTTGCCGACGATGTCGAACTCAAGGTTGACCTTGTCCCCCACCGCCATTCGGTGAAACCCGGTGTGCTCCCACGTGTAGGGAATGATGGTCACAGAGAAGCCTTCCGGACCGGAATCCACCACGGTCAAGGATACCCCGTTGACGGTGATGGACCCTTTCTGGACCGTAAGGTGATGGTCCGCCACAGGGTGGGCAAACCGGATGTTCCAAGACCCATCCCGGGCCTCGATGCCGGTCACTTCGGCTGTCGTGTCGACATGGCCTTGAACGATGTGTCCATCCAGGCGATCGCCCACCTTGGTGCACCGCTCGAGGTTGACCACATCGCCCACCACGCGGTCTCCCAATTGGGTCCGCTGCAAGGTCTCCTCCACCGCCGTCACGGTGTAGCAGTCTCCGTCCACCGCCACCACGGTCAGGCAGACGCCGTCGTGGGCGACGCTCTGGTCCACTTTGAGTTCCGGTACGATGGCAGCGGCCAAGGTGAAGTGACGGTTGGTCCCTTCGTCCCGCAGGTCGGTCAGGGTACCGAGGGTTTCAATGATTCCGGTGAACATGGCGGTTCATTCTTTGCCCTCATCCAAACCGCCGAGCAGTTGGAAGGTTCCCGAAAACCGCTCGGAAACCATGCCGACCAGCCGTCGGGTGAATGCGGTACAAGTGTAATGGTAGGTTCCGTCCGCACAGATGGCGCCGGTTCCAATGTGGGTGCCGTTCCAGTCCAAGGCGGGGTCGGTGGTTTGCCATACCTGCTCTCCCCAGCGGTTGAAGACCCGGAAATCCACGCTGTCCACGAATTTCCATGGGAAGGGGCGGTACCGGTCGTTCAGGCCGTCGAGGTTGGGTGTGAAGACGTTGGGCAAGAAGTAAAACGGACAATTGTCGGTGCAGACCGTGTCGGCCAGCGCACTTTCGTTGCGACGTAGGGCCCCATCGGGACCCGGAAGCAGGCTGTCCAATGCCGTCATGCTCCAGCACCCGGCCAACGAGCCACCGAGTTCGTCCGCGCCCCACACCCGAACCGTATCGCCGCCCGACTCCCATTCGGCCAGCAAGGCCAGCGGTGCATCAAGGCTGTCGCTGCGGTACAGCCGAAAACCGGTCACATCGTCCGCACAAGACGGATTGGACCAGCGAACGGTAACGGTCTCCTCGGCACAATCCGCCTCCACGATGAATGGCGGCGGGCACGGGGACTCCGTGTCGTAGGGGATGGCGCATCGGACCGCACTCCAATTCTCAATGGGGTCCAAGATGCTCGGAGAGCCGTAAGTGCCGAGCGTCCGCACCCGGTAGCAGACTTCCACCCCGTTGACAAGGCCACTATCCACGTAAGCCGGGACGCTGACCGTATCCAACAGGACGAGGGACCCATCTTCCAACACGCGGTGGAAGACGTACGCGGTGTCGAACCAAGGCCGGCCGGGGGGCACCGTCAGCGCCATGCGGTTGTCTGCAGGGATCAACGCCAATTCCGGAACGGCGGCCGGCGTGGCGGTTCCGATGGCGTCCGCCCCGCTCCAACAGGTCACCCGGTAACGCCAGACGGACACTTCGCTGTCAATGTCTGTGTGAAAGAACGCTGTGTCCAGTGCACTGACCGAGGCCGCTGTCGGGCCTTCCCACAGCGTCTCCCAATCCGACTGCGCGGTAGGGCTGCCTTCGAGCACATAGCGGTAAGGACCGGGGAAGGCCTCTACGGTGTCCGCATCCGTCGGAGGCGACCACCGCACCCACACCTCACCTTGAATCGGGTCCGAGACTTCGACCGAAGCCGTGGTCATGACCGGCACGCCCTTGTCGATTTCGGCGCACGATTCCGGGCCCACTTTGCTCCGCACCCCATCCGGCATGATGGCCACGATCCGGTAGCAGTAAGTGGCCCCGTAACTGAGGGTTTCCACATCGAGAAAGGCGTTGTTGGCAAGGCCTTGCACCGTCGCAATCAGCTGGTATCCTGCATCGGCGGGAAGCCCCACCTCACAGGTGGCCATCTCCACGTTCCCCGTACCGATGCGGCGGTGGACCTCATATCCTCCCAACCCCTGCAAGGCTTCCGAATACTCGTTCGCGCAAGGGTGGACCGGCCAGTCGACCTCGACTGCATTCCCCAAAGGCGCGGCCGATGTGGCCGTGACCGGACGGGCGAGCACGGTCACATTAACGGTCTCGATGTCGCTCAGCGGCACCGCATCTTGGTCAGTTGCTTTGAACACCACCTGGTAAGCTGCCAGTCGAACCGCATCACACCCCGGGGTCCACGAAAAACTGCCCAGATCCTGGGAGGGATTCCACCCGAAATCCGCGTCGGGGTCCAAGTCCTCGAAAGGCCCCCCAATGGCGGTCACGGTCACGTTGTCGCCGTTGGGATCAGAAGCGGACACCTGGAACGTCAGGGTCTCCCCCTGCAGGATGCACGTATCGGGGGGCACCTGCACCAAAGGCGGCTCGTTGGGGCAGGTCTCCACGTTGATTTGCATGTCCCGGATGACCTCTCCCACCATGCGCCATTGACCAGCGACCCACCGCCATTCGCGGATCCGCAAGGCCATGTTGTATTCGCCGGCTTGCTGCGGGGCGTCCCAGACCACGGTTCCAGTCAAGGGCTCGACATAGAATTCGCCTCCGGCGCCGTCGACTTCATTGGGTTGGACAAACCCTTCGATGGGCAGGCAATCGAACCCCGCACAAGGCACCAAGTCGTAGCTCAGCGAGTCCCCGTCCGGGTCGTACGCAGCGGGGTTGTGCTCCCAGCGCTGGGCGATGCAAGCGTTCTCGATGGCCGGAGCCAAGAGCAATGGGCTGTCGTTCTGGCCCGCCTCCGGATCGATGATCAATTGGGAGGTGATGCAAAAGGGCACGTCCACCGATCCCGGGATGTTGAGCACCCCACCATTTCGGTTGGGGTCCTCGACCACGAGGGTGTAGATGCCCGGCCCGCTATAGGTGTGGAGGCCTTTGTACAGGTTTAACCGAACATCGCCATCGAGCAATTCACCGGTGGGATTTCCCGCTCCATCAAGTGGGCCGTTGATTCGGGGCAGGCTGTCCTGTCCCGCGGTGTTGCCCTCATCGCCCCAGAGCAGGGACAGCCAAGGACGGTCGGCCACCACGGACGCCTTGGTGTAGGTGGTGATGGTCACCTCATACGTCGTGCCTTCCACGTGCCGATAGGTCACCTCTCCTGCACGGTTGTGCGTGGCCTTGGCCTGGAAAGCCAACAGGAGGGTGAAGACGAGGATGAAGGGTGCGAACCGCATGGGCATCGAAAGGTAAACGCCCGTCCGCCGCCGAAGTTGACCTCCGGTACAAAAATTCCCCCGTCGGCCTAGGCCCCATTGCCCTTCCGGGCGTCGCCGTCCGCGCTAACTTCGCAGCATGGCGAAACGCAAGCCCGCGCGCATCGGCCTGACCTGGGGAGACCCCCATGGAGTCGGCTCCGAATGCATCCTGAAGGCCTTCGAGGACGAACGCATGTTCGAGGATCTAGTCCCGGTGGTCTATGGCCACGCCGAGTCCCTTCGCCAACAGGCGGCACACTTCGGCATCCGCATGGACATCCGCGATGTCGAAGACGCCGCCGACGCGAAGCCTGGCGCCTTGTCCTGCGTGGACATCGCCCCCGCCCTGCTAGAGCCCGATTGGGGCCAACCCCACCCGGATGCGGGGGAATTTGCCCGGCTCAGCCTCGAAGCCGCAGTCAAGGACCTCGCCTCGACTAAAGTGGACGTGCTGGTCACCGCCCCCATCAACAAGGACACCATCCAAAGCGGCCAATTCAAGTTCCCCGGCCACACCGAATACCTTGCCGACAAGGCCGGGGTCAAGGATGTCCTCATGATCCTCGCTTCCGATGTGCTTCGGGTGGGGGTGGTGACGGGACATGTGCCCATTCGGGATGTCGCTGCCCAATTGACCCAAGACAACATCGTCCACCGCGGCACGATGCTGCACGACAGCCTATGCAAGGATTTCGGCATCGCCCCCCCGCGCATCGCCGTCCTCGGCCTCAACCCCCATGCGGGGGACAACGGGCTGATCGGCGATGAGGAAAAAACGACCATCCTTCCCGCCATACGCGCCCTACAGGAAGCCGGAATTCAAGCGCACGGCCCTTTTGGTGCCGATGGCTTCTTCGGCAGTGGGGACCACGGTCATTTCGACGGCGTGCTGGCCATGTACCATGACCAGGGTCTGGTTCCGTTCAAGAGCCTGAGCTTCGGACATGGGGTCAACTTCACCGCCGGTCTGCCCATCGTACGGACGAGCCCGGACCACGGCACCGCCTTTGACATTGCCGGCAAAGGACTCGCCGATGGGAGCAGCCTCCGTGCGGCTTGCTGGATGGCGGCCGACGTGCGCCACCGCCGCATGGAGCACCGGGAGATGACCGCTGACCCCCTTCAGGTGTCCCGCAAAAGGGACCACGAGCGGGAGCGGTTCTGAAAGCGAGATTGCGCTTTCCTGAATTTTCAACGAAAACCGTACCTTTGCCCCCCTCTCAATCCGGGGGGTGAGCCATGCGCGACACAGCAGAGTTCGAAATTCCCTATACGGGATTGGGTCTCGGCCAGCATGCGTTCGACTTCCGGTTGGACGAGGCGTTCTTTCAAGCGTTCGATCCCGAAGGCCTTGTCAATGCTGACATTGCAGCAGAGACTGTGCTCGACAGGTTCGACGAGATGATGCACTTCGACGTCCGGGTGACCGGAACCGTCCAAGCCGCCTGCGACCGGTGCAATGCGCCGATGACCGTGGACATCGAGTGCCGGACACGCTACGTGGTTCAATTCGGCAGCGACACCCACAAAACCGACGACGACATCCTTGTCCTCGGGCCGCAGGAGCACCTCTTGGACGTGCGCGAATTCCTCTACGAAACCACCATGCTGGGCATGCCCCTGCGTCGGGCGCACGAGGAAATCGGCGATTGTGATCCGCAGGTCGTCCAATGGCTGGCCGGATCCATGGACCACGCTCCGGACGAAGAGGTGGAGGAGAACAAGGAAGACAACATCGATCCGAGGTGGGCCGCTTTGAAGGGCCTGAAGTCGGAGGAGGAGAAGGACGGAGGCGAATCCAAGTAAGCAACATCAACCGAAGCGCTTCGGCGCAGAGGCAACACAAGACGATATGGCACATCCCAAGCGACGCCAAAGCAAGACGCGCTCCCGCAAGCGCCGGACGCACTACAAGGCCGAGACGCCCAACGTGTCCACGTGCACCAGCACGGGCCAGGCCCACATGTTCCACCGCGCCCATTGGTACGAGGGCAAGCTCTACTATAAGGGCCGCGTTGTGATGGAGAAGGAGTCGGCCGAGGCCTGACCCCCGCTCCGCATTCCCCCTTTTTGAAAGACCCGCTCGGCTCCGGCCGTCGCGGGTTTTTCCACATCCCATGGTGACGGGTTCGTGAACCCGGGGAAAGAGCGGGACCGGAGCCGACCTAATTTCGGCGCTTCACCTTCCGGAATCAACCGAACCCGAACCTGATGAGTTCCCCCCAAACCGCAGCCATCACTGCCGTCCACGGCTGGCTGCCCCCTGACGTTCTGAGCAACGCCGACCTCGAAAAGATGGTCGACACCAACGACGAATGGATCCGCACCCGAACCGGGATCAGCGAGCGTCGCATCCTCAAAGACCCTGAGAAGGCCACGTCCGACATGGTCGCCAAGGTCATCGAGGGCCTGTGCGATCAGCGCGGCATGTCCGCCGAGGAAATCGACCTCGTGATCGTGGCAACGGTCACCCCGGACATGTTCTTCCCCTCCACGGCACAGCTCGCTTGCCACAAAGCCGGCGCATCCAACGCTTGGGGCTTCGATTTAAGCGCGGCGTGCAGCGGATTCCTGTTCGCCTTGCGTACCGGAGGGCAATTCATTTCCAACGGCACCCACAAAAAAGTGGTGGTCGTCGGCTCGGACAAGATGAGCAGCATCGTCGACTACACGGACCGCACCACCTGCGTTCTGTTCGGTGACGGCGCAGCAGGCGTTCTGCTCGAAGCTGACCCCACCGGAGAGACCGGCATCCAGGACGCCATCCTCCGCAGCGACGGCGCCGGGGGCCAATACCTGCGCATGCAAGGCGGAGGCTCCCTCAATCCGTCCAGTGCTGCCTCTGTGGAGGCCAAGATGCACTACATCGAACAGGACGGACGTCCGGTTTTCAAGGCCGCGGTCACCTCCATGGCTGATGTCAGCTATGAGATTATGGAGCGCAATGGCCTGAGCGGCGACGACATCTCCTGGCTGGTCCCCCACCAGGCCAACCTCCGCATCATCGACGCAACCGCCAACCGCATGGGGGTGACCCGTGAGAAGGTGATGATCAACATCGAGAAGTACGGCAACACCACCGCCGCCACGATCCCTCTCTGTCTGTGGGAATGGCGGAACCGCCTGACGCCGGGCGAAAACCTCATCCTCAGTGCCTTTGGCGGAGGGTTCACCTGGGGCAGCATCTGGCTCAAGTGGGCCATGGAACCCGAAGGCTGAGTCCGCGACACCAAGTCCCAACAAACCTGCAAGGCCTACCTTGGCCGGCTGGAAACCTCGGATCTAACCCAACCATTGACCATGACCCAGGACGAAATCCAAGACCTGATCAAGTTCGTCGCCAAGTCCGGCGTCAACGAAGTCGAGATTGAAAACAAGGACTTCAAGATCACCATCAAGAGCTCCGGTGTAGTGCCGAAGCGCGGCAAAGCGGCCGCTGCCGCAGCCGCCGTCGAGCCCCAAGCCGTTCATGTGATGCCGAGCATGCCGATGCCCATGCAGATGCCGGCCGCAATGCCCGCGCCTGCCCCGGCACCCGCGCCTGCCCCGGCTCCCGCTGCACCGGCCGCTGATCCGGCACCTGCAGCCGACACCAACCTGATTGAAATCAAGAGCCCGATGATCGGCACTTTCTACCGCAAGCCGTCCCCAGACAAGGACACCTTCGTGGAAGTCGGATCGACCGTGAAGCCCGGTGACACCGTGTGCGTGATTGAGGCCATGAAACTGTTCAACGAAATCGAGAGCGAAGTCTCCGGCCGCATCGTCAAAATCCTGGTCGACGACAACAGCCCGGTCGAATACGACCAACCGCTCTTCCTCGTGGATCCGGCCTGAGCCTTCCGGCCAGGTTCAACCCTTTCTCGACATGTTCAAGAAAATCCTGATCGCCAACCGCGGTGAGATTGCCCTCCGGGTGATCCGCACCTGCAAAGAGATGGGCATCAAGACCGTGGCCGTGTACTCCACGGCAGACGCGGAAAGCCTACACGTGCGTTTCGCCGACGAGGCCGTCTGCATCGGCCCTGCCCAGAGTGCGAAGAGCTACCTCAACATCCCGAACATCATCGCCGCAGCGGAGATCACCAATGCGGATGCCATCCACCCCGGTTACGGCTTCCTCTCGGAGAACGCCCAGTTCTCGCGGGTCTGCAAGGAGAACGACATCAAGTTCATCGGCGCCTCTCCCGAGATGATCGAAGCCATGGGAGACAAGGCCTCCGCCAAGGCCACGATGAAGGCCGCCGGTGTGCCGACGATCCCAGGCAGCGAAGGCATCCTCGACAGCTTGGAGGAAGCGCTGACCTGTGCCAATGACATCGGATATCCTGTTATGCTCAAGGCCACCGCCGGTGGTGGAGGCCGAGGAATGCGCGTTTGCCACAACGACGACGACACGGCCGATGCTTGGGACACCACGCGCCGCGAAGCCGGTGCCGCCTTCGGCAACGATGGCATGTACATGGAGAAGTTTGTGACGGAACCCCGCCACATCGAGATCCAGATCGCCGGTGACCAGAATGGCAAGTGTTGCCACCTCTCCGAGCGGGACTGCTCTATCCAGCGCCGCCACCAGAAGTTGGTGGAGGAAACGCCATCCCCGTACATGACCGACGACCTTCGCGAGAAGATGGGCCAGGCGGCCATCGCGGCTGGAGAAGCCGTGAATTACGAAGGCGTGGGCACGGTGGAATTCCTGGTCGACGCAGACCGGAACTTCTACTTCATGGAGATGAACACGCGGATCCAGGTCGAGCACACGATTACAGAGGAGGTGGTCGATTACGACTTGATCAAGGAGCAGATCAAACTCGCCCACGGCGATCCGATTTCCGGCCGGAATTACTACCCGAAGATGCACGCCATCCAGTGCCGCATCAACGCTGAAGACCCGGAGCGCAACTTCGCGCCGAGCCCGGGCACGGTCACCGATTACCATGGACCTGGTGGCCACGGCATCCGCATTGACACCCATGTCTATGCCGGTTACCGGATTCCGCCGCACTACGACAGCATGGTGTCCAAACTGATTGTGGTCGCCCAGACCCGGGAAGAGGCCATCACCAAGATGCAACGTGCCTTGGACGAGTACATCATTGAAGGCGTGAAGACCACCATCCCCTTCCACCAGAAGCTCATGCGCCACGAGCGCTTCCGGAGCGGAGACTTCACCACGAAGTTCTTGGAAGAGGAAACGGTCTGACCGGCATTCCACGACATTGAAAAAGGGCCCTTTGAGGGCCCTTTTTCACGTCCGGGTCCTCGGGTTCAGCCCTTGAGTTTCGAAGCAATGGCCGTCGTGCTGCGGCCCGGCACAAGGTCGATGGTGGCCACCCGGCCCCCTGCGGCCTTGACCTCGGCGCTACCCACGATGTAGCGGGCATTCTCCGCATCGGTGCAATCGGCATCGTAGTCGCCGCCTTTGACCAGCACATCCGGTTTCAGCGCCCGGATGACCAAAAGCGGCGTGTCTTCGCCAAACAAAACCACGCCTGCCACCGACCGAAGTCCTGCGACAACAAAAGCCCGGTCCGCCTCGGACACAATCGGCCGATCGTCCCCCTTGCCGAGGTTGCGGACACTGGCATCGTCATTGACCCCGACCACCAGCACATCGCCGAGTTCGGCTGCGGCCGAGAGATAGGTCACATGACCGCGATGTAGCAGGTCAAAAACACCATTGGTGAAGACCACCCGCTTCCCTTCCGAGCGCCACTGGGCGCACTTCTCTGCCATGACAGCCAGGTCCTGAATGCGAGCGGACAGCTCCATGGTCATGCGGTGAGATCGGTTGTCGGCTTCCCCTTGCGCAGGCCTGCGGCCATGAGAAAGAGGTAACCCATGCCGCCGGTCACGATGATCATGCCGGTCTGCGTGGCCCAGACCACGTTGGCCGTGGCCAACCCCAGCACGCTGCCATATCCCAAGGCGATGAAAGCGAACTGGACTGCGAGTTGGTAGCTGCCGATACCGCCAGGAGAAGGAAGGACCATCCCGAAGCCTCCGGCCATCATGACGAACAGCGCCTGTGCGGCGGTCAGGTCCTCGAGCGCACCAATGCCCAGAAAAATGATGTAGGCCATCATGAAGTACATGCTCCAGATGAAGAAGGTGTGGCCGAGGAATGCCCACTTGCGCTTCATATGCCGGACGCTGGCTAGGCCGCGGCCGATTCCGGCGATGAAGCCGAATACCTTGGCGAAGAAGGGGATGCGAGACAAAGCCTCGCGCCGGACCCAGACCACCGCGGCCATCACAAAGGCCACCGCCGCTGCCCCGCCAAGCCAGGGCAACATGCCACCGCCGCCCGGGAGGGAAAAGGACTCGCTGAAGGCGATGAAGCTGTCGAGGTTCAGGGTGAGCGCGACGGCTGTGAGGATGAACAGCAAGGCAAAGTCCACCACCCGTTCGGAGATGACGGTGCCGAAGAGCTCATCCACCGGAATGCCATCGGTCTGGTTCAAGGCCCCGCAGCGCGCTAGCTCCCCACTGCGCGGGACAAACGTATTCGAGAAGTAGCTGAAGGCTACGGCATGGATGCTGTTGGACATCTTCGGTTGGTGGCCGAGCGGCTCCAGCAGAATGAGCCAACGGACCCCGCGGCTCACGATGGCCAAGTAGCCCATCAGGAAGCTCGCTGCGATGCACCATCCATTGGCACTCCGCATGTCGGCCCACAAGGCATCTGGATCGTCCACAGCGCCCATAGCCAAGCCGAATAGAACGCCCCCGATGCCAAGCATCAGGACGTATTTCAAGACCCGGCCCAACCTACCCTTCATCCGATCAGGCGGTTGGTGGCGGTGTCCGGAAAGACCACGGTCGGCTTGAAGGCCTTGGCCTCCTCCAATTCCATGTTGCCGTATGCAATGACGATGACGATATCGCCGGGCTGGCAGCGTCGGGCGGCCGGACCGTTCAGGCATACCTGCCCTGAACCGCGCTCGCCTTCGATCACGTAGGTCTCGATCCGCTCTCCATTGTTGCAATTGACGATCTGCACTTTCTCGCCCACAACAAGGCCTGCGGCCTCGATCAGATCAGCGTCCAAAGTGATGCTACCGATGTAGTTCAGGTCCGCCTCCGTGACGGTGATGCGGTGCAACTTCGCCCGCATGATGTCGATGCGCATGGCCGCAAAATTACGGCATGGAAGTCCCTCAAGGACGTTGAAGTGGAATGGGAAACAATTCCGTCCTGCGGCTGCGCGCCATGGCTTCCTCCGGGCAGACCACACCATCCGGACACCGCAGAAGTGGCTGCTCTGAGCCACGGCCTTCAATTCGAATCCTGTCCGGTGTGATGCCGGCAAACTCGAGGTGTACGGCCACTTGTCTTGCCCGTTCTTCGGCCAGACCACGATTGGTCAGGGAATCGCCATCAGCACTGGCATGTCCGAGTACGAGAAGCTGGCCCGAAGACGTGGCCTTCCATTCAATGGCCCATGCCTTGATCCGCAAAGCGTCTTCCTTTCGAATTTCCGTGCTGCCCAGTCCGTGGAACACCACCCAAGCAGCCGGACCTTCCGCTACCGCCATCGTCATCGAATCGTAGTCCGGAAGTGGCAATTGGGACCGGTCTGATGCCTCGACCTGCCACCCCCCAATCCGAAGGGCGATGAGCATCTCTAGGGACCACTCTCCAGCCGACATTCTAAAGACCTGAACGACATTTCCCTCAGCATCCCGCCACACTGCCGTCCCACTTGGACAGCGTTCGGCTTCGGAGGACCGTGCGCTCCAGCGATACCGCTTTCCGCTCGAAAGCCCCTCCATGCGAGCCACCCCTTGCGCATCGGTGAACACTTCATCCACTAAGATGCCGGTTGTCACCTCCACCACTTCCCAGGACATCCAAGGAACCGGAGCACCTTCACATTGGACGGTCAGGGTGTGGCCAGCGAGACTCGGGTCGCCGCTATGTCGCTGCTCGTTGAGGGGCAGCCCAGGACACCACCAAGCATCCACGCCACCGCGCCCGGCCATCCGCTCGGTGCTCAACCAACCGCCCCCAAGCGGGTGCGGGGCCAGTGCCCATTCATTGGCCGTCGTGTTGAGGTCGTCCAAGAACCACACCGCGCTGTAATTCCCGCGGCGGGGCATGCGTGCCACATCCCAACCGCCCTTCCATCGGCCCCGCAAGTTGGAAATGGCCGCTTCATCCTGCCTTGAATCCGGCCGAAGGGCAAGAATCACATCCCCACTATGCTCCGGATTCGCATCGAACATGGCAAACGTGGCCTGAACCCTCAAGCTATTCAATCCCGGAAGCGGCCAAGGAGAAGACCAGGCCCCATCCGGTTGGCGGCCGCTCAACCAAACGGAGTAGCGGCCAGCCTGAATGGCACTGATGACGGCCATGCCACTTTCGGGATCGATGTCCACATGGACCAGTTCTCCCACCTGCTCCCATGCCGGTTCTCGGCTCGGCACATGACCCCAATCCTCGGCAGACTGAACCGCCCAAGGGGCACCCTCAATGGCCGCAATCCTAGTCTTGCCCAGGCTCCAATTTTCGGATGCCTCCTGTCTGGTCAGCAGAATCAATTGCCGCCCATCCGAGCCCAACACTACCTCGTCTGCCGGTGTGCAAATGCCCTCCACCATTTGCAATTGAGCGGGCCATTGGGCTTGAACATCCTGCCGGCACAGAAGGAACCCCAACCCCAAACACAGGCGAAAGCATCGGATGGCCATGGAGGGATTCATCCCGAATTCCGCGTATCGGTTCCTGCTTGGCGCTGGGTCTGCACCTCCCGCCATTGCCGCTCGGTCTCACGGGCAGCATCGTACCAGGTCTGTCCAAACTTGCGCACCAAAGCCTCCTTGCAAAACTGCAGGACGCTGAGGTCAAGGCCCGCGCCACACGTCAGTGCGCCATCGCAAATGGGCCACCGGTGGTAATTGACAGCCGTCAGGTCCTTCAACTCGGTCAGGCGAATGGGATAGAGGTGGCAGCTAATGGGCTTGCGCCAGCTGAGTTTTCCCTCGAAGTAAGCCTGCTCGAAACCGCATTTGGCCGTGCCGTCCGTGTCGAAGGTGGCGTACACGCATTCCTTGCCGTCCACGATCGGGGTCACATAATCGCCGTCGGCATCCAATACATACAGCCCCTCCTGCTCAATGACGGCAAGGCTGTCGGGCTTCAGGCGGTCCTTGATGACCTCGAATCCCGCTTCGATTTCCCTGAGCTCGTCCAGCTCGAGCGGCGCACCGCTTTCGCCTTCCACACAGCACGCGCCCTTGCAAGCTTTGAGGTCGCAACAGAATTTCCGGTCGAAGACCTCGGTCGACAGCAGGGTATCGTCAATCAGGATCACGCCCCGAATTTAAGTGGAGCTGGGGCGTGGACCGCCGTGTCGAACAGGGTCCCGAGGGTAAATTGCACACGGTGATGTCCCCGGTTCCCCATCTTGCTATCCGCCGCCCGATTCGAAGCCGATTGTCGCGCTTGCGGAGTCAGGTTGGCGACCGCTGGCGCAGGGTGGCCACCTTGAATCCCCCCCGATTGGCCAATGCGGTTCAACTGCACCGTGCTTTTGCTCAGGCCATCCGACGCCGCGACGCCGGTGTTCCACTGCCCGAATTCCAGGCGTGGCCCATGAGCCTCAGCGTCGAGCCGACCACGGCGTGCAATTTGCGTTGTCCGGAGTGCCCGAGTGGACTTCGCAGCTTCACCCGCCCCACCGGCATGCTCGATCCCGACCGCCTCGCCCGACTGCTTGAGGGGCCCGAAGGCCTCGCGCGCGAGTTGGTCTACCTCAACCTCTACTTCCAAGGAGAGCCCTACCTGCACCCCGGCATGGACGACCTCGTCGCCGTCGGCAAACGCAACGGAATCTATGTGAGCACCTCCACCAATGCCCACCACCTCTCCGGACCGCGGGCCATGGCGCTGGTGGACAGCGGCATCGACCGACTCATCATCTCCATCGACGGGGCCACGCAAGCCGCCTATTCCAGCTACCGGGTAGGCGGACAGCTAGAGAAGGTGTTCGAGGGCACCCGGGCCGTGCTGGAAGCCAAACGCCAACGCGGCAGCGCAACACCCCATGTGGTCTGGCAGTTCCTGGTCGTGGGCACCAATGAGCATCAACTCGAAGACCTCCGCCATATGGCGGCGCAATTCGGCGTAGATGGGTTTGTGGTGAAGACGGCCCAGATCGACCAGCCTGCAGATGGGCACCCCCTTTTGACACGAGACCCGAATCTCCGGCGGTACGACCGCAGTCCGGAAGGCCGTTGGACCTTGCGGAACCCCCTTCTGGACCAATGCTGGCGCATGTGGCAAGGCGCTGTGATCACGTGGGATGGACAAGTGGTGCCCTGTTGTTTCGACAAGGACGCCACACACACCATGGGCAAGGCCGAAGACGGACGCGCCTTTCGGCAGCTCTGGCACTCCGATCGATACCGCGCTTTCCGCACGTCGGTCTTCGCGGGCCGAGGGGACATCGACATGTGCCGCAACTGCAGCGAGGGCACGCAAGTCTGGGCTTGAGCCATGCACAATGACCCCACGCCCTCCCTCGGTCCCGTCCGGACCATATTGCCCCTCGGCATAGGCTTGGCCGTTGTAGGCTGGATGCTCCGAGGCGCCTTGGAGGAACAAGGCGGATGGGCGGCCATCGACGCGGCGGTGTTTTTACCCCACTGGCACCGGGCCCTCGCGGCCGTGATCGGCATGGTCTTCCTGCGGGACTTCGGTTATGTGCTCCGGTTGCGCTGGCTTTCAGACAGGGAACTTTCGTGGAGACAGGCTGTCGAGACCACCGTGGTTTGGGAGTTCGCCTCCGCCATCACGCCGGGCATTGTGGGTGGAGGCGGGGTCGCAATCTGGGCCCTTCATCGCCAAGGCATGACCGCGGGCAGGAGCACGGCCGTCGTGTTCTCCACCGTTTTGCTCGATCAGTTGTTTTACGTGCTTGCCGTGCCCGTCCTGCTGGCGGTCTTTGGATCGGCCATTCGGCCGGATGCGTTGGACAACCAGTTCGGGTGGGGGGTCTTCTGGGCCAGTTGGGGCCTGATGTTGGGGCTGGCGGTGGTCATTGCCTTGGGCCTGCTGTTGGCCCCCACGGCAACCCATCGGGTGCTGCGCCAGCTCGCCGCCCTTACCTGGCTGCGCCGCTGGCAGCGGCCCTTGCTTCGGTACGCCGAAGACCTCATGAACAGTTCAGTTGAGATGCGCCAACTCTCCTCGGCGCTTTGGACCGGGGCCATGCTCGCCACCTGGATGAGTTGGACGGCGCGGTTCTTCACGCTTGTGGCCGTCATGGGCATGCTGGTCGCGCCTTTGATGGAGCTGGAGGGCCTCCACATCGTCGCCCGGCAACTCGTCATGTGGGTGTTCCTTCTCGTGAGTCCCACTCCGGGATCAAGCGGGGTCGCCGAATGGCTGCTCGACCTGTTCCTAGCCCCTTGGTTCGACACCGCACCGTCTCCGCTCGCACCGGCCATAACCATGCTCCTGTGGCGTATGGCCACCCACTTTCTCTACCTCTGCGCCGGGGTGCTAGTGGTGCCGGAATGGATGCGAAGGACCCGCTCTCGGAAAGCGGTCCGGAGTTCCGAACTTTGAACCATGTCGCAGCAGAATTCCAAGGCTGGCTTCAACACGCTCGCCGTGCACGCCGGTGTGAAGCCCGATCCCTCCACCGGAGCCATCATGACGCCGGTGTTCATGTCGTCCACCTATGTGCAAGAAGGCATTGGCCAGCACAAGGGATACGAATACAGCCGGTCTTCCAACCCGACCCGCGATGCTTTGGAGGCGGCCTTTGCTGCACTCGAAGGGGGAACACATGGCCTCGCCTTCTCCAGCGGCCTGGCCGCCGTGGATGCGGTCATGATGACGCTCAAGCCTGGGGATGAAGTCATCGCCGGCGACGATCTCTATGGCGGCACGCGCCGGTTGTTTGCCACGCACTACGCCCCGCTTGGCATTCAATTCCATTTTGTCGACACCCAA
>MDTG01396960.1_pt1 | contig 26417 bp, 26 predicted proteins | sample 811421 | NCBI WGS metagenome assembly MDTG01 (sample SAMN05326645, study PRJNA326480) | marine metagenome | isolation source: seawater | place: Pacific Ocean: South East | collected 2011
AAGTACCATCGGCGCTGCAGGGCTTGACTTCCGAGTTCGGAATGGGATCGGGTATAACACCTACGCAATAATCACCGGCAGTGGGCTTATATATGCATTTTTACAATTTGTAAAGTTTCAAAAAAATTATTTTATAATTTAAAAGCCAATAATACCTGGGTATTTTGATTTCCAATTAGTCAATTAGAAAAATATGATATTTAAAATTCGATTGATAAAATAAACGCTTTTAAAGAGTTTATATAAGTTTCAGACTAATTGTTTATTTCATTTTTTTGAAAGACTGTTAATAAATTTATGAATATATTCTTTTAAGTCAATCTTACCAAATTTTTTGTAGACTTTGTTGTTTAGATTCATTTTAGTTAATGCTGACGAATATCTTTCACCTTTTCGCTTTGGTAAAAATTTTATTTTAGTTTTAAACATTTTTGCAACATCTAACACACTGTAGCTTTTCTTATTAGAAATACTATAGTGTCTACATTTATTTTGTTTCCACGCATAAAAACAAACATCAATAGTGTCAGCTATATGTGTAAATCTTCTAGATTGTGTTCCTGGCTTCACCACTGTAAGTGGTTTTTCATTTTCAAATTGTTTTTCAAATATACCTATAACCGTAGCCATACTACCGGTACCAATCTGTTTAGGACCATATACATTATAAAAATAAATAATTTCAAATTTAAAATTAAACCACTTTTTTAAGTTATTTAACATTTCTAAATTTTTTGCTTTTGAAAAAGCGTATGGTGATAAATTTTTGTCTTTTCCATAATTTCCAATTGCAGCTGAAGTAGCGGAATATACTAGTTTTATTTTGTTTTCTAAACAAAACCTAAACACTTCATGAGAACCTACTGAATTTGAATTTATACAATCATTCATTTTTAAAAAACTTTGGTATATTCTTGAAAATTCACCAAAGTGGAAAATAGAATTAATTTTATTTTTATAATTTTTTAAAGTTTTCGAAATATTTTTTGTATCAGACTTTAGGTATTTTACCCTTTTATTTTTTATTTGATTTTTTCTACTCCCGGAAGAATAATTATCAATACTAATTATTTTATATTTAGTTTTTTCTAACAAAAGAGATATTAAATTAGATCCCACAAAACCTGCACCACCAGTGACTACAATTATTTTTTTCATTTTTAATTTATTTTATTTAATATATAATAATAATTTTTAATTAGTTCTTCAAAAATGAAACTATGACCATTTTCATTAAAATGGCTGTCTCCTGTAAAATAAAATTTTCTTATGACACTTTTTTTACTTGTCTCATTTATTTGTCTAAAAAAAGCAGGATATAAATTAATAAATTCACAGTTGTCATTTTGATTACAAAATGTGCTAATTAATTTTTTATTATTAGAAAGATTTTCATTTTTTAAGTGAGATATAGTCCCGGGGTGAGGATAAATAACTATATAAAGTTTTATATTCTTATTTTTTGTTAATTTTACGATTTTATTTAAGTTATTTAAGACTATATTTTTTTTCTCTTCAAAATTCGCTAAATCAGAAATATCCATGTAATCCCAAGAATATCTTCTATCATTATATCTCAAATTAAGTATATCAGAAACAAAGTATCCCCTTATATATTCCCACCATGTGTTCAATAATACGTGATAAGTAATTACAAAATTGTCTTTTAAAAATTTTTTGTATTTTTCTTTTGAAAGATCTATTTCATAATTATCTATATAATCCGTTCCTTTTGTTTCATATCCAAAATCATCTTCAAGATCAGTTAAATCAAAAAATAAAAATAAATTTTCAATATCAAGATCTTTTTCATTCAAAAAATAATTTAATCTTTTCTCATAAAAATTTGGTGAGGATCCTGAAACTGATAAGTTCAAAGTATTTCCAAAAACTTGATCAAATAACCCGACGAATGTATTTTCATAATTTATACCTATACCCTCGGTAAAACTGTCACCTATGAAAGCATATTTATATTTATTATTTGTAATTTTTTTATTACAGCGAGACTTTAACGATAAATCATTAGTACAAAAAGTATAATAAACATTCCCCCATTGAGCATTTTTTACTAAAAGATTTTTTTTAAAGGTTAGGCCCAATTTTTCATCTTTAAGGCTAAATAAAACAATTCCGTCACTTTGTTTTTTCATGAAGCTTAATATTGATCTTCCAAAAAAATAATCAGAAAATAAATACAACAGTATTGTTATTATTAAAATTATAATGTTTCTCAATAAATTCATTAATTCAAATTTAATATATTTGTTTTAATTTTTTATAAAAGTATCAATTTGAAAACTATCAATTAAGCTAAATAAGACCTATCATTTTAAATTTTTTTTCAAAACACATAAGGAAAATATATAATGTGACATTGGATGAAAACCAGTATGCAAAACTTCATCATTCATTGAAAAAATAAAAACTCTTTCAAAAAACTTTTCACATAAATTTTTTAACTGTGCTGCATTTTTACAATTAACATGACCAATTTTCGCAGTTGGTGAAGCATATTTTTGACTTTCTAATGAGGGTGTACCAATTATTAGAGTTCCATCTTTATCAAGTGAGGATACAATATTTTTTAAAAAAGATATTTCATTTTTTTTTTTAATATGTTCAATTACATCTAGTAAATACATTCCATCATATTTTTTATTTGTTTTTGATTTACAAAAATCGTGAATAAAATAATTAGATTTGATTATTTTTTTATCGTAATGCTTTAAATTTAACTTTTCATTATCAGATAAATCTAAATTTCTCACATTATCTTTAACTATCCTGCTACCAAATCCATCCCCAGCACCAACTTCTAGAACATTTTTAAATCCATCAAACATTTTTGCAACAAATTTATATCTTGATAAAGTAAATACCAAATGTTTAGGATCTCTTAACCAAGACTCGGATAAATGTTTACCTAATTTTACTGTCTTGCTTTTATTCATATGTTTTATGAATTTTTTATTTATAGAATTTTTTGTCATATTTATTTTATATATTTTATTTAATATCAGGCAATATTAATAAAATTAAAATTGTAATTATTTTATTAAAAGAATTAGGTCTTTTTTTCTATACATTTTGTTACAATATCAGCTACCAGATTTGATCCATTCTTATTAAAGTGGGAGTCATCATAAAAATATTTTTCTGAAGGCTCAATATATTTATTAATTTTGCAAAAAATAAAACCATTTTTGACGACAACATCATTTAACCAATTATTATATAATTCTGAAATTTTGATTAAATCTTTAAGATCTAGGCTATAGTCTGTATTAGAAGGTGTCTGCCAAAAATTTTTTCTTAATTTGTCAGAAACATTTAAATTGTATGCATTAACTGACTCTAAAAATATGCAGGATTTCTTATTTTTTTTACAAATATTAATAATTTGCATAACATTTTTTTTATATTCACTAGGTATAGATTTAAGTCTATTTTTTTTAATTTTTCGATTTTCCAAGCTATTACTTTGTTTTTTACCATATCTTTCTAATGTTTTTTCATTGCTTCTTACAGAAGGATTTAATTCAAAATTAATAAGAGTATATATTTTCATTATGAAAGATTTTCTAAATGAAAATTTATTAAAAAAACTTTCAAAAAAATTTAAATTACTTTCAACTATGTGTCTGTTCCAATCGTTTTGACCAAATAGAAAAAAAAAATGTTTAGCCTCAATCTCATTGTCTATGAAATGAGATAAATTTTTTATTAATTGTTCAACTCTCAAACCTGAAACACCAGTATTAACTAAGTCAAATTGTAAATCTTTTTTTTTTGATAAATTCTTAGCTAATATACTCCCCCAGGTTTCATCTAAATTAAGATATATTTCCTCTACTTGACTACCCCCAATTAATACAATTCTGTTTGTTTTTTTATTTTCTTTATAGTTAATATTATTATTTACACGAAAACCTTTGTTATCTGTTTTGATGGTTATTGATTTATCTTTTTCAAAACCAAACATAGTTTCATCTCTAATCATCATTTTGATATTCATATTCTTGGGGAGTGAATAATATTCTTTTAAGGATGTTGCTAAAGGTGTTGTTATAAAATTTAAAAATAAAATAATATTTAAATTTAAAAAAATTATAAATAAAAATAAATTACTTTTTCTAAAAAAAAATGTACACCAAACAACTATTTGGGTTATAAAAAAAGCAATCCATAAATTAATACCCCATGAAGAAATTGATCTTCCAGTTTCTAAAGACAAAAAAAGTGATATTGACCAAAAAAAAGATAAAATAAATAAATAATTTTCTTTTATTTTTAATCGCATACAATTTTGGTATTTTCTACGTAACAATACTCTTCAATTATATTCTTAATAGCCTCTGAAAGACGCAAATTTCCTTCAATGTAATAATTTGCAATTATTGAGTTTACTGCTTCTTTAAAATCTTCATCTTGTGCAAGTTCATAATTGTTCATACCTGCAACCTCAGAATATGATGTTCCTGCGCTGGCCAAAAAGTACCATAAAATAAAATATTTTAAGAATTTTTTCATTTAATTTTTATGTTATAATATAAAATCCCAGCTAATTCATGGAAAATTATTTCCCAATATCTAAAGCTGAGTCTAAAATTATAACTAAAAAAAGATATGCCTTTCTTTTTAATTTGCCAATCCACTGGGTAAGGGATAACTTTTAAATTAAATTTTTCTGCTAAAAAAATAGCTCTTTTCATATGAAAAGCTGACGTAATTAAATACCAATCTCCACCTAGATCCTCTAAAATTTTTTTTGAATAAATTATATTTTCAAGTGTGTTTTTTGATTTGTCTTCTAGTATAATATTTTCAGTTTTAACTCCCATTTTTTCAAAAAATTTTTTTGCTTTTACAGCCTCGGATGATTTAGGATTAACTTTATTGCTGAAACCGCTATATAATAATTTAAGATTATTATTTAAGTTGTATAATTCAATAGCAACTGTAAGTCTTTCAACTTGACCATTTAAAGCTATTTCTGATGAATTATGATATGAAGCCTCTTCTAAAGGTCCTCCTAAAATTATTAAACCTGTAATCTCGTTTATATCATTTTTTGGTTTTGAAAATTCTTTTTCAAAAGTATTTAATATACTTGAACTAATTCCAATATTTCCAAAAAATAAAATTGATATTAAAATCGTTAATAATGTAATTTTTTTATATTTTTTTTTTTTTTTAAAATAAAAAAATATATAAATTAATTGTAAAAAAATTAATATATATATTGGAGATAAAAAAAAACCTACCAATTTGCTAATTGCAAATTCCATTAATCAATTTTTTTTACTATTTGCTCAAATTCATAAAAATTATGATCAAATTTATAATTTTCGATTTTTTGAATTAAATTTTTTGCTAAATTTAAATCTATTTTTTTTTCTTCGCTTTCAAAAATATTTAAAGTTTGTGTTTTTATTAATTTTCCACTGGATAATACTTCGTGCTCTTTTTCACCCTCTCTCAACCCAATTATTTTAATTGGAAAATTTCCAATATGATTCGTCTCAAGCGATTTGAGAAATATCAACTTATGCGCTATATCTATTATTTTAACTGGCTTACCCATTTCAAAAATGAAAATTTCATTTTTTTTAACTATCTTTTGGGCACTTAAGATTAAATTTACTGCTTCAGGAATTGACATAAAAAACCTTGTTGCATTTTCAGATGTTAATGTGATTGGTTTACCCTCATCAATTTGTTTTTTAAACAATGGAATAACTGAACCGGACGACTCAAAAACATTCCCAAATCTGACTATAAAATAATTTTTTTTATCATTATCATGTATTTTTTCTGAATAAAATAATAGTATTATCTCGCAAATTCTTTTTGTTAATCCCATAAAACTTGTTGGACTCACCGCTTTATCAGTTGATATTAAAATAAATTTTTTTACATCATTTTGTAATGAAATTTTAATAAGAGTATTAAATGCTACTACGTTATTTTTAAAGGCTGATATTTTATTTTCCTCGACTATATTTACATGTTTATATGCAGCTGCATGATATACATAATCAAAATTATATTTTATAAATAAATCTGAAATCTCATTATGATTATTAAGATTTTTCAATACAAACTTTATATTTAAATCTTGGTCAATTTTTTTGGAATAGATTAAATTTCGTAACTTAAATAAATTTATTTCACTAAAGTCCAATAAAACTAATGTCTTGGGTCTTTTAGAAATTATTTTTAAACTCAACTCACTACCTATAGAACCACCAGCACCTGTGATCAAAATAGAGCTATTTTGAACTTCCTCCAAATCGACATTATTTTTATATTCTACTGTTCTATGTATTAAATCCTCTAATTTTACGTTTCTCAAGTATGAGTCTGGAACTGAATTTTTTTCTAAATCTAAAATTTTTTTATCTAGAATTTTTAATGAAATATTATTTTGTTTAATATAATCATTTAATAGCTCTGGGTTTGACAATCTCATTATACCGATTTCACTAAATATAACTTCGTCAAGATTGCCTTTAAATAATTTTTTATTGGTTTCATGAATTAAATTAATATCTAAATTCTTTATATTTTTTACATATGAAAAGTTTTTAGTTAAATTTGACTTTAAAAAGAAATCTATAATTTTATCTTCTCCAATAATTAAAACATTTTTTTTTCTAAAATGTACAAATGAATTATAAAAAATAACTGCTGAAGTTCTTAGAAATGAAGAAAAAAAAATAAAAAATATCGAATAAATAAATATTAAGGAATATGAGGTCCCATATACTAATTTAAATTCAATATATTTTAATATGAAAATTAAAAAAAATAAGAAAAGAAAATTATAGATACCTATTTTTATAATTTTAAAAAAATTAAATATATTAAAAAACCTAAAAATATTTGAATACATTCCAGAAAGAATAAAAAAGAAAATAAAAGAGGTGGAAATAAAAATTTGGAAAAAAATATAATTTAAATTACTTGGTATTATAGGTCCATATAAGAAAAAAAAAGCTAAATAAAATGAAAAAATTGAAAATAAAAAATCAACAATCATAAATATTGATATTTTGTATTTTCTACTCAAATTAAAAAGTATATAGGATAATCTATTCATTAATGTGTTACACCTTTTGAAGAAAAAATCTTAATGAATGTTTTAAGTATTATTCTAATATCCAACAATAAACTCATATTTTTTTTATAATAAAAATCTAACTCTACTTTTTTTTTAATTGATAAATTGTCTCTACCATTTATCTGTGCCCATCCCGTTATACCAGGTAGTAAACTTGATACACCTTTTAATGCTCTCAACTTAACAAGATCTTTTTGGTTAAATAATGCAGGTCTTGGGCCCACAATAGTCATTTCACCTAAAATCACATTATATATTTGTGGTAATTCATCTAAGCTTAATTTTCTTAAAATACTTCCTATATTTGTTGTATAATCTTTTGGATTCCTCATTAAATGAGTAGCGACCTGAGGAGAATTTACTTTCATAGTTCTAAATTTGTACATTTTAAAAATTTTATTTTCTTTACCTATCCTTTTTGAGACATGAAAAATACTCAATCCATCAAATAAAAAAATTAACAACGATATAATTAATATTAAAGGAAAAGTAATTAGGGAGCTGATAATTATCAAAAATATATCCATTAATCTTTTAGATTTTGCCATTTTATTTATTTAAATTAAATTATCATTCTAACAGTATCAGTTTGATCGTTGAGATATTTTTTTTGATTAAAACTTCTTTTTATTAAATCTGAAGAATTTTTTGAAATTTTCATGATTTTAGATTTTTTTAAATTAAAGGTTTTTATCATAAGTTTGTATAATTCTTTATTATTATTATAGATAAATCCATTTACGCTATTTTTTATTAATTCTCTTGAACCACGAACATTTGATGAAATACAAACCAGCCCACAACTCATTGCCTCTATCAGACTTCTTGGCATTCCTTCTCTTTTGGAAGGATGAATATATATATTATTTTTCTTCAAAAATTTTGGAACGTTATTAGTAAGTCCAGTAAATTTTATTCTTTGTGAATAATTTTTCAAATTAAATTGATTATGTAAATATTTGAAATAAATTCTATCCTCTCGATTTCTTGGACCACCAATTATCATAAGATTAGACTTTGGATAATATTTTAATATTTTTTTAAAATTAATTATTAAATCTTCAAGTCCTTTACCTTTTGAAACTCTACAAATCGTACAATAATTTAAAATATTTGGCTGAATTTTAATTTTTTTTAATTTAAATTTTTTAATATCAACACCATTTCCAACATATTTAGTTTTAACTTTAAAAAAAGAGATAATACCTTTTAGCAAATTTAAATCCTCTTTATTTTGACTTAAAATTAAGTCTGTCCTAAACAAGAAAAAAATTTCTATTAATATAGTAAAAAATTTTGTGAAAAAATTTTGATCATCATGAAAATACATTCCTCTAGAAAAATATATTGATTTTATTTTTTTATTTAAAAAAAAGGTTGCAATTCTAGAGCATATACTTGCATTTCTATTATTATGAATAATTGCATCATATTTATTTTTTTTTGCAAGTGCATATATTTTATATGCCGCACTGATAAATCTATTAAATGAGAAAAGAGAATTCGTTGGCATTGGAATTAAAAAACTATTTTTTTGTTTTATGTCGTCTTCAATTCCAATAACAACATCACATTTAATATTTTTTTTTTCATAAAATGGGATAGATTCTTTTATAAATTTATCAAATACGAATTTTGAATTACAAACAATCAATATTTTTTTTTTAAATGATATCTTCATAAATATCTTTAAATCTTCTGAACTTCCATCCTCTTCTAGACATAAATTCTATCAGCCTAAGAAATTTTTTTGGTAATGAATATCTGCCAATATTCATTCTAAAATAATTTTTTTTGGATAGTTGGTTAAATTTTATTTTATTTTTAGAAAATTCAAACGGATGCAAATACATGAAAATAGGTTCCTCTGCCAATTCTTTTTGCATTATGAACTTTTTTAAAATATATAATGGAAATAATCGAATATAACCCCCTCCACTAAATGGAATTGTTTGATTTAAAAATTTGATTGTTGGCAATTCAAACTCAATTTTATTTTCTGGTTTTAATAAATAAATATTTTTTGAATGTTGATTGAAACCATTTAAATCTAGTTTGCCATAAAGTTTATGTAACTTAAAATCAATTTTACTTGAATCATAATGATAATTATTTTCAAATAATATATTTAATTTATGCCTATCTAAACTAAAACATGGTGCTCTAAAGCCAAAAACTTTTTGAGTCACATGTTTTTCTAGAATTTTTTTTGTATTCTCTATCTCACTTATAAATTCTTGATCAGTCATCAACAAAGGTCTTTTGTGACTATAGCCATGTGAGCCTATTTCGTGACCCTCCTCAGACGCAATTAATAACTTGTTTCTCATTTTATTAACTATCTCTCCAACTACAAACAATGATGCGAGACACTTATTTTTTTTAAGAATATCCATTATTACGTCAAATCCATCTAACATGGATAAATCGTTATTTTTTTCTTTAGAAGTTAAATAGTCTAAGTGATACCAATCCTCTACATCGATACCTATCACTGCAGTTTTTGAGTAATTTTTTTTAAAATTCACTTACAACAAAAAATTCTCTATCGTTATCAATTATTTGATAGCTTTTAACATCAATTTTTTTCATCAAACTGTCAATTTGATTTTTTGTATAAAAAAATATTGGACATTTTCTAAGATTATATTTGATATATCTCTGAGGTGTTAGAAAATGATACTTTTTTGGAAAAGAAGCTAAAGATATTTTAGTATCTTTTTTCAAACAATTATAAATATTTATTGGTTCTTCTATGTAATCAAAAAAACCCATTAGTATTGCATAATCAAATACTTGTGTGTTTTTCTCTGAAAAGTTCAAGTAATCTATTGTCTCAAATTTACATTTATCCAAATTGGCTCGATTTATTTCCTTTGCATTTTTTATCATGGTTTCGGCTACGTCAATGCCAAGAATTTTTTTATTTAATTGGGCAAGTTTAAAACAATATCTACCAGTACCACATCCAATATCTAAAATATTTTGTGACTTTTCATCATTTTTAATTTTATCTATAGTTAGTTGATATCTATTAAACATAGAGTATCTCAGATGTTTATTTATCAGTCGTTGAATTAAATTATTAGATTTATCATCATAAATATTATCAAAGTCAGATGAATAACCATCAAAAAATAATTCTACGTTTTTTAGTTCTCTTGGATTTTGGTTCATTATTTATAGTTTTTATATTGATTTGAAATTTCTTTTAAACCACTATCAATTGTAAATCTAGGTCTATAATTTAAAATTTTTCTAATTTTTGAGATATCTGCAGTAGAATATCTTACATCTCCCACCCTTGGTTTAAAATAAACTTTTTTAGCTCCTGAAATTTTAAAAATTTTAGACATCAATTTAAATAATTGATTTAAATTTGTGCTATTACCAACTGCAACATTAAAAACTTCATAAGTTTTAATTTTTTTTTCTAAAGCTGCCAGCATATTTGCTTGAATTACGTTTTCTATATAACAAAAATCCCTACTATTCTTTCCATCTCCAAAAATTGGAATTATTTTATCATTTTTCATTAACCTTATCCATTTAGGTATCACTGCAGAATAAATACTATTTTGATCCTGATTAAACCCAAACACATTAAAATATCTTAGTCCAATAATTTTCATATTATAAATTTTCGCGTATATCTTTGCATAGCTTTCATTATTTATTTTTGTAACTGCATAAGGTGAAAGAGGATTTCCAAGTGTGTTTTCTTTTTTAATTTTATTTTTAGTATCACCATAAACAGAACTTGATGATGCAAAAACTAATTTTTTTACTTTATTGATTCTTGACGCCTCTAAAATATTTAAAAATCCATTAATATTTGTATCATGTGTTTTTTTAGGATTTTTGATTGATCTAGGTACACTACCTAGTGCTGCATTATGTAAAACAAAATTAATATTTTTTGTTACTTTAAGACATTGTTTAAAATTTCTAATATCATATTGAAAAAATTTAAAATTTTTTCTTAATTTTTTAGGAAACTTGCTAATATTGTCTTTCTTGCCAGTGGAAAAGTTATCTATAGCAATTACCGTTTGATTATTTTCCAATAAATATCTTACTAAATTTGAACCAATGAAACCTGCAGCTCCTGTTACTAACCATTTATATTTTTTTTTAATTTTTTTTAAAGTTGCCATAGATCTATTTTGGAGCTCTCAATATCTTTGTTTGAAAAAATATTTTTTAAATCAAATAAGATAGAGTTTTTTTTAAAAATTTTTTTTAAAAAATAATTTTTTTTATTTGTATAAAATTTGTGATTAACAGAAATGATATTAAAATCAGTTTTTTTCATATCTTTAAATTTTTTTATAAATATGCCGTCGGCTAGATGTTTATTTTCGTAGTAAGGGTCATGTAAATCAACTTTATAATTTTGCTTTAATAATTTATACATTTGAATTGAAAGAGAATTTCTGTAATCAGAACAATTTTCTTTAAATGTTATCCCAAAAAAATTTATTTTTTTTATTTTTCTTTTATTTATTTTTTTTTTAATTTCTGAAATAATATATCTGTGCATATTATCATTTATCTTTCTTCCTGATAAAATAAATCTGGGCTTATATCCAGATTTTTTTGATTTATACGTTAAATAATAGGGATCAACACTTATGCAGTGGCCACCAACTAAACCAGGTTTAAATTTAATAAAATTCCATTTCGTTGCAGCTAAAGAAATTACCTCATTAGAATTAATTTTCATTCTATTAAAAATAATTGATAGCTCATTCATGTAAGCAATGTTTAAGTCTCTTTGTGCATTTTCAATAATCTTTGCACTTTCTGCTACTTTTATGGAGCTTGCTTTATAAACTGAGGCTTTAATAATTTTTTTATAAAGCAAATAAATTTTATTACATATTATGTTCGTTTGTCCTGATACTATCTTAGATATATTTTCTATTGTATGGATCTTATCTCCAGGGTTTATTCTTTCTGGGCTATAACCGATCCCAAAATTTTTAGGTGATAATAGTTTTGATTTTTTTTCTAAAATTGGCTTACAAACTTCTTCTGTTAATCCTGGATAAACTGTTGACTCAAAAATTACAATTGAGCCTTTAGTTATTTTAGGTCCAATTAATTTACATGCACTTCTAATAAATTTTAAATCAGGTTTCTTTTGATTATCTACTGGTGTTGGAACTGTAATAATAAAATAATTTGAATTAGAAGTATCATCTATGTTATTAGTGAATTTAATTTTACATTTCTTTAATATATTTCGATCAATGTCATTATTATTGTCGTTACTTTTTTTTAGGTTATCTAATCGTTCTCTATTAATATCGAAACCTACAACATCATAAAATTTAGAGAACCTGCAAGCTAATGGTAAGCCAACATATCCCATTCCAATTATCGAAATTTTATTTCTAGACTTCATAAAATGACTTCCATTGATGAAAAACTATTAATGTCCAAAGTTGGTGACCATAATTAGATTTTAGTTCTAAATGTTGTTTAATCATTTTATTTATTATTTGATAATTAAAAATTTTATCTTTTTTAATATTATTCTCATTTAGGTTGTCTATCATCCAATCTTTTAAATTTGATCTTAGTAAATCATCAATTGGAATTGAAAAACCTGTTTTTGGCCTATAAATCAGGTTATTTGGTAAATATTTTTCCAAAATTTTTTTTAAAATATACTTTTTACTTTTAAGCTTTGGGTTTTTTTTTATATTAGTCCAACAAAATTCTATTAAATTTTTATCCATAAATGGTGTTCTAGTCTCCAAAGAACTATTCATTGAAGCTCTATCAACTTTAGTCATTATATCGTTATGAAAATAGTTTATAAGATCATTGTACATAAAATTTTCAGATGTATTAAGATTTAATTCCTTATGATCCTTATACAATTCAAAGAAATTACTTTGGTTATTAATTAATATTTCTTTTTCAAAAGTATCGGATACTAAATTTTCAAATAGCATTTTTTCATTCTTTGCACCAAAAGAATAAATACTTTTAATAAGTAAATTTTGTAAATTAAGTGGAGATTTTTTTTTTTTTGAAAAAAAAAACTCTAATCTCTTAATTATTATATTAAAAACCTTATTATTGCAGTATATGAGAAAATTTGAAATTTTATTTCTTAATGAATAAGGTAAAATTTTTATATATGGCCAATATTTCTGCACAAAATAATATCTATTATAGCCACTAAATAATTCATCTCCTCCATCACCACTTAATGCGACCGTTACCTTTTTTTTCGTTTTTTGGCATAATAAAATTGTGGGTAATTGAGATGAATCTGAAAAAGGTTCATCGTATATTTCTGGAATTTTACCAACATTATCTAATAGTTCTTTCTCATTAAAATAATATTCATGATGATCTGTATTAAGTTTATTTGCAATTTGTTTTGCAATTTCTGCTTCATTAAACCTAGAATCATTAAATCCTATTGTAAAAGTTTTAATTTTATTTTCTGAAATATTCGATGCTAAGGAGGCAATCACACTTGAATCGACACCGCCTGACAAAAAACAACCTATTGGTCTATCTGAAATTAATTGTTTGTGAATTGAATTTTTTAGAAGACCTTCAACACTTTCAATGTGATTTGTATTGTTTAAAATATTAGAGTTTTGGTTTTTAATTATTCTCTTTATTGACCAATATGTATTAATTTTGAAATTTAAAGTATTTATATCTAAAATTAAATATTTACCGGGATCAAGTTTCCAGGTATTTTCAAAAACTGAGTGTGGGGAAGGGACATTCTTTAGTTTTAAGTAGGAGTCAATTGAGTTTACATTAAGTTTTTTTGTAAATACTTTACTTTGTATTAGTGCCTTTAATTCAGATCCAAATAGAAAAATTTTATTCTGATATGAGTAATATAGAGGCTTTTCTCCTACTCTATCTCTTATTAAAAAAATTTTGTTTTCTAATCTATAAAAAATACAAATTGCATACATACCTTCAATCATTTCAAGTGTTTTTTCTATACCGTAAAAATCTAAGAGCACGGTTAAAGTTTCTGTATCAGATGTGCTAATCCAATTATTAAAATTTTTTTTATTTTCTACTTCTTGTCTTAGATTTAAATGATTGTAAATTTCTCCATTTAATACAACTACATAATTTCTTGTCGGAGAAAAAAAGGGTTGATTACCTTTACTTGACAAATCTTGAATTGACAGCCTCGTATTGCCTAATGCAATGTCTTTCTTTTCATTTATCCAATAACCCTGGTGATCTGGGCCTCGATGCGTAATTGATGCTAGCATGGATGAAATATTTTTTTCTAAATTTAGAATTCTTTTTGAACCATCAATTATACCAGCTATTCCACACATTAATTTACTTTTTAAATCCTAAAGCACACCAAAATGGTGCATCATCACTAAATCTGATATCTACTAAACCGTTATCTTCCATCATTTTATAAATTTCTCTTTTTGAAAATCTTTTTTCTAAAGTTGTTCCAAATCTATCAAGAGAGTCATTTCTTAAAATATACATTTTTTTATCTTTATAATATGATAAAGGAAAATTACTTGTTTCTATTCCAATTTTATCAAATAAAAAAGATAATCTTGATACTGGATAGTAAATTAAAAATGCTATTATATCCGAAAAAAAAGATTTTAATTTAAATGGCAATTTAGATATGACTAATCTAAACAAGTTAGATATTTTCCATAAGATTTTGAACCAATAGCTTCTATTATCAAAATTATAATATAGATAGAATAAGATTGGAGATCCTCTTTTTAATTTTTTTATACACTGTGCCATTCCTTTTTCTGTTTCAGCAATATGATGGAGAACTCCTAAACAATAACCAAAATCCATAGACTCGTCCTTTAAATTCATTGAAAATACATCTGCTTTTTCAAATTCACAATTATTGTAAATAGACAAATTTTTCCTAGCTACATCAAGTGCTTTACTTGGTTCGATACAAAAAAGTTGTTTAACTTTTGGAGCAACAAATAAAGCCCATCTTCCTGTGCCGCAACCAAGATCAAAACCGATTTTTTCCTGATTTAAATATTCTTTAGGAAAAATTTTGAAATAGTCATTGAATATTTTCTCTAATTTTTTATCGTTCGGATCAAAGGAAGAGAATTTTTGCCATTCGAGTCCAAAATCATTTATTACTTTATCATCAGGCATATATGCTTAGTTTAATTTTGTTCTATCAGGTATATATTCCTGATCATTAAAAAAAGACACAAAAAAAATAACAAGAACTGGAAATGCTGTTGTATGATGTCTTAATGCAGTGCCCCAGTTACTAGTGCCAAGTGCCCAAACTGTTTCTATAAAAAAGAAAGTAAAAAATAGGTATAAAATATATTTTCTATTTAAATTTTTATTTTTAAAATAAAATATCATACTAAATAAAATTAATAAAATTCTTGCAATATTTTCTGCAAATGCCAACAAATCACCAAGAGACAAGATTTTACTAAGATTTGGTTGAGTGAAATAATCATAAAATGCAACTAGCACGAATACAAATAAATCTGGATAATCAAAAATTGAAACTGGATAAGTTCTCATATTTGCTCTTGCATCTGAATTTATCAATAAACCATTTTGATAAATTTCTACTGCTGCGGGTAGACCTTGGGTAAACTGTTTATAACCATAATTCTCATAATTTTGAATAAGTATTATTAAAATTAAAACTACAACAAGCGATATAATTATATTTATTTTTGATTTTAAAAATTTTAAAGAAATTAAAGAAAAAAATGAAATTAATAAATTCCATAATGAAAAGAAAAAAAATGCTTTATGAAATAGAGACAATACGAGACTAACTAATATTAAATAAAAAAAATATTGTATTTTTTTTAAAAATAAAGTTTTAATAGTAAACAGTACTGAGGCACAAACAAGAAGTATTTGAAACGCTTCTCTTGAAACTGCCGATGTAAATAAAATTGAACTTGGCCAAAAACACAATAAAAAAAGTGCAAATATTTGATAATCCTTTTTAACTTTTAAAATTTTCATTATGTTTAAACATGAAAATATGCTTATAAGCCAACATATTGTAGAGATTAATGAGCCAAAAGTATAAGAAGTAAATGGTGAAAACTTATAAAAAATTGGTGCTACAAATAAATAAAAATTATTTAAATGATATTTTTGACTTATAATAAAATGTAAATCTTTTTTTGATAGCATAAGAGCTGTATGATGCAAACCATATGAGTCAGGTCCTATAAAGCTATTATATCCTGTAAAATAATTAAATATAATAACACTACATCTTACAGATATACCAATAAAAATTATTAAATTAATTATATTTAAATATCTATTTAAAATCATTTATTTTAATAACTTTTAATTAAGTACTTTAATTTGTAAATGCAATAATAAAAAAAAACTGGGGGATTATTAAATAAAAAAAATAAGTTTATTTTAAAAAAGTAATATATTTTAAATAATGCAGATAAATATTTGATATTATACTGATTAAAGTTTTTTAAATAATATAATTTAGTTAATAATTTTAAGGTACTAAATAATTTTTTGAGATTATGTTTTTTATAATTTATTTTTTTTATCTCTCTTAACATTAGAAAAAAGTTTCTGTAGACATGGGGCCTATTATTAAAATTTTTTGAAGCGAATCCGTCTTCTTGTATTCTATATCCTCCTAAAAATTTCGGGATAAAAACAGCCCCATGTTGTAATGCTAAGTTTAGAAAACAACATATATCTGTAAATAAACTTATTTCTGGATATTTTTTTACAGTATCCAAAAATAATTTGGTTCTGACGATTGTCATGTGTCCATTAATAAAATTACCATAATTAGTAAAAACCTCTAAAATTTCTTCAGGCTTAAAATACCTTATGTTATTTGAGATCAACGCTGACTTAATTTTCTTATTTATAGAATAATCATCATTTAGTTGATAAACTAAGCTTGAAGAGAGAGATGCACTATAAGATTTTTCCAGAGCATTAATACTTATTTCAATAGCATCGTCTCTAACTATCAAATCATCAGCTCCGTAGACCATAAAATATTCTGTTTTTACGCACGTTAAAGCCTCGTTCATTCTATAAATTACACCAAGGTTTTTTTTATTTAATTTAATAAGAAATTGTGAATTTTGAGTATACTTGGACAATAGATGGTGACTATTGTCCGTTGAACCATCATCAATAATAATTATTTTTTCAGGTTGAAGAGTTTGCCTTTTTATTGAATTAATAAGATTTTCAATATATTTCCCATGATTATAGTTTGCTATAATAATTGACAGCTTCGATTTGTTAACCATAAAATTTTAATATTTCTTTTTTAATTACATTAATTTTTTTTGATTGAACAATTAAGTTGTTAAGTCTTATCTTTTTATTTTTTTTTAAATCAAAACTATCATTAAAAAAAATACCTTTACAATTTGAATTTTCACATGCTTCCATATCCCTTATATCATCACCAATATATATGGTTTTTGATAGATTTATCGCATATTTTTCACTAGCATTAAAAAACATGCCTGCTTTAGGCTTTCTACAATCACATTGATCATTCCAATGATGAGGACAAAAATATAAATCAATTATCTTTACACCAATTTTATTTAAATCTTTTATTATTTTTTTATTAATTTGGTTTAATTTTTTTAAACTTAATTGATTTAGAGATACACCTGCTTGATTAGTTATAATAATAAATTTGAAATTTTTATTTGATAAATCCTTTAATAATTTCAAAATTTTTTTTTCATAAATAATATTCTTAATATTTACTAGATACTTACCTTTTCCCACACTTTTGTTGATTGTGCCATCACGATCTAAAAAGATAATTTTATTTTTTTTTAAAAATTTTTTTGTTTTATTTAGTCTCAATTTATCACCAATGCTATGATATATGTCTTCATGTAATGAATATTCAATACTTTTTCTTTTAAAACAGTCTAGGTAAAAATCATTTATAGAATTTTTATTATTTCTTTTATAAAAATTAATTAAAGATTTTGACTTTATTATTGCAAATCCAAGTTCAACAAAGTTGTTACTTTTTTTTCTTTTCAGTGAATAGTTTTTAACCTCATTTCCATCAATCAAAAAGTTTCCAACTTTTTTTTTCTTTAGTAGAAAAGAAATATCTTTTTTTTTAGAAAAATTTTTTAATATATTATTAAAATTTACAGAAAAAATATTATCTGAATAAACTAAAAAAAAATATTTATACAATTCTTTCCTTGCACTAAAAACTCTTTTTCCCGTGTCCCACTCTACAGGCCCTATTGAATATTTAATATTTACCCCAAACTTTTTACCATTCTTAAAATAATTAGTAATTTGTTCATTCTTATAGCCTCCTAATATCAATATTTCTGTGATCCCATTTTCTTTCAATAAATTTATTAAATATTCTAAGAAGGGCTTATTATTTATTTTTATCATTGGTTTAGGTGTTTTTTTTGTGAGAGGCATAAGCCTTTTACCAAGCCCTCCACATAATATCACTGCCTGTTTAACCATAATATGTTTTTAGTTTTTTTATCTCAAGAAAAATATTTTCTTTAGGTTTCCATCCAAAATTTTTTTTAAATTTTATCATATTTGCAAATATAAATTTTAGTCTATTATTTTTCTCGACTTTCAATTCTTTCCTTTTATAAACTTTTAAGCAAATATTTCTAATTTCAGAATTTGATTTAAGTTTTCCACTACCAAAATTATATATTCCACTTTTAATTTTTTTATTAATCATATTTTTAAAAGCTCTTGATAAAAATTTTATATTTATATAATCGTTACAATGTATTTCGTTTTTTAAGATTATTTTTTTTTTATTTTTAATATTTTTTAAGCAGTATGGTATTAAAGACTCAGATCTTTGAAAAAATCCATATATGTAAAATATTCTTAGCCAGTACCAGTCGACTTTGTTATTTTTATCTAATTTTTTTTTCATATATTTAAAGATCTCAAACTTAGTTTTTGCTAATTCCGATTTTGGCTTTATTTTTATGCTTTCTTTACAGGATCCGTAATGACTCTCGTATTCTTTACAAGTCCCTGTGATAATTAGTTTTTTACAAAATTGATTTTTAACAGCAGCATCAATTAAATTCTTTGAAATTTTCAAATTTTCCTGACAATTAGCTTTATTGAAATTTGGAATACCAAACCATGCCAAGTGAATAATTGTATGCGGTTTTATCTTATTAATTACACTGAATAATTTTTTTTTTTCTCTTAGGTCGCAACTAATAAAATTTTTTGTTTTTTTTATTTTTTTTTTATTTCTTTGGACTAAAAAAATTTCATATTTTTTATATTGTAAATTATTTATTATATTTTTACCTACAAAACCAGTTCCACCAGTTATCAAAATCCTCATTTTAAAAAAGGTAAATTTTTATCTTTTGAAGAAATTACTTTAATTTTCATTGGCCATTTAACTTTTATATTTAAATCTTTATAATTAACACCACTTCCACTCCCTGGAACATAGCTACGAGACATATAATAAATTACTTTTGTTTTGTTCTGTAAGGTTAAAAAAGCTGATGCATACCCTTTGGGTACATATACTGCATCATATTTTTTTGAATCAATGGTTTTCTTAAATATTTTTAAATAGGATTTACTTTTTTTTCTTAAGTCGAGTAGACATAAAAATATTTTCCCTGCAATGCATGAAATAACCTTTGCCTCAGCGTATGGATTTTTTTGAAAATGAAATCCTCTAAAAGTACCCTTTTTTTTATTGTATGATAAATTTATTTGATTTGGATCACTAAATATTTTGTTTAATCTAAAGATTTCTTTACAATAAATTCTCGTAAAAGATCCTCTTATGTCTTTATTTGACTTAAAATTGATTATTTTCACCCCTAAAAATTTTGTAGAATTGATTATTTTCATAGTTTTTTTTCCAATACTTTTGGAAAAGTTTTTAAGATGACTCCTTTAAATCCTTTTTTTTTTAAATATCCTAATATTTCATTATAAAAATTCCAAGAGAGTATCACTACATAGATCTCCTTTTTCCAATTAATTTTTGAGGGATTAATAATTTGGATCTTTGAACCTGGGGTATATTTATTATGCTTAAGTATATTTTTATCACATATACCTTTAATTAATTTATTTGAAATTTTACAAAAATTTAAAAAAGTTGAACTTCTTGCAGAAGCCCCATAAGCTAATACTTCTTTTTTATTTTTTAAAATCTTTTTAATCTTATCTCTATGTAAGTAAACTTTTTTTGAAAATTTTTTCCAAGTATTTAAATTATTCAATTTTAAAGTTTTTTCTTTAATTAAGAATTTATGAAGTTGAGAAGACATTTGATATTTTTTTTTTGAGAAAAATATTATTAATGATCCCCCACTAATAGGACTTTTTTCTACGTGATAAAGATTAAAATTAAATTCTTTTAATAATTTATTTAAATTTGATAAAGAATAATAAAAGTAATGCTCATGATAAATTGAGTCATATTGTGTATCTTTTAAAATTTCACCGGAATAATGGAACTCTATGACTCCTAAAGAGTCATCGTGCATGCATTTACTCATACCTTTTAAAATTTCTTTTGGATTAGGCACATGAGGAAATACATTTCTAGCAAAGACGAGATCGAAAAAATTGTATTTTTTTTTCAAAAAAAAACCAAATCTATTATTAAAAAAATTTGGATATGTTTTTATACCTTCTTTATTCGCTTTTTTTACAATATTTTTAGCAGGGTCCACCCCAATACATAAATTTTTTTTATTCTTAAATCTTTTCAAAAAAGTGCCGTCATTTGAGGCGATCTCCAAAACTGATTTAATCTTAATTTTTGATAACTTATCAATATAAGATTTAAATTTTTTAGCATGATTTTGTGCAACCTTAGATGTACCTGTTACCCAATAATATTTTTCAAACATTTCTTTAGGATTGACATCATAAGAAAGTTGAGACAATTTACATGTGTTACAAAATACAAGTTCCAAAGGTACCTTATATTCCTTAGAATTCTTTGAAAAAACCAAGTTATTTGCTAAAGGTTGTTTACCAAGGTTAATTATTTTTTTGAGACTTTTACTTTTACACAGTCTACAACAGTTAATTTTTTTATGTTTCATTTTTTAGCCATTCAAGTCTGTTGTTTAAATAACCATTGCTCATAAGATACTTTAATTTATTTAATCTATTTGTTTTTATTCCAAATAAATCATCTTTGCTAAAGTTTGTTTGTTTGAAAAATTTATGCATCTCCTCGGCTCCAAAGTTTAAGTCACAATTTGGTTGATAAATACTTTGATAATCTTTATGAATTTTTTCAAAAGAAACCTTGTAAGTTCTTGAATCATTACCGTGTTCACCAGAATAAAATATATTAGCAGATGGATATTTTTGTTGAACAGAATTTGCAATTTCCCTTACGGTATAGTTACCACCTCTTTTGCCTACATTATAACAATGGTTATTTCGCTCTTGAGAAAAATCTGTTAAAACTGCTTTTGTTGCTAAACACATATCCTGAACGTGAACTATTGGTCTGATCGGCGAACCATCGCTTTTGATCTCAATTGATCCTGTAGTAAAAGCATTTGCCATAAAATTATTAAAAACAATATCAGAACGTAATCTTGGGCTTGAACCGAAAACAGTGGCTGGTCTCAAAACACTAACATGAAAATTTTCATCACCCAAACTTGTTATATGTTGCTCTGCATCCCACTTACTTATCGCGTATGCGGTTATAGGATTTTTAATGCTTTCATATTCATCTAATTCTTCGTTAACTTTTGATATGCCATAAATACTTTGTGTAGAATAATAAATAAATTTTTTAACACCACACTTTTTGCTAAGATCTGCTAATTTTATGGTTGCATCCCTATTTACATCATAAGTAATATTTTTTTCTAATTCACCCAACGGGTCATTAGACATACCAGCTAAATGTATCACTGCATCAAAAGATTTAAGATCATCTAATTCTATATCTCTTATATCTTTTTTAATACTAGTATAATTCTCAGTGATTTTTCCAGAAACGCAATTTTCAAAATACCCTATATCTATTCCTTGAATACTATAATTTAAATTTAATAAAAACTTAGTCAGCAATGTTCCAATATAACCTTTATCCCCAGTCACTAAAATTTTTTTAATCATTTTATTGTCTCTCTTGTAAATTTATAAATGTTAGTATTTTTTTTTTGAATTAATTTTATTCCTTGTATACCAAATTTAGAGGATTTGAAATTGATTACTTTGACTAATGCTTTATGATATTTTGAAAATTTCAAGACACCTTTTAATAAGAAAAAAAAATCTCTCAAACTTAATTTTAAAATAAAATCAATTAGGTCAAAAAATTTCATTGAAGAATTTAAATAACAATTAATTGAGTAAAATAATTGTCTTGAAACATATTCTGATCTATCGATTTTGATATTTTTTAATTTAATGGAATAGTTTTTTTTTAATTTTTCCAACCATACAAGCATACAATTATTGAGTATTGAACCAGGTAAAAAATCTAATTTATAATTTTTGATATTAATTCCCAAATATGAAATACCTTCATTAATTTTATTGCTATAAAAAAAATTTCCAAAAGATTTTTTGTTTATCCCTACACCCACTATTTTTTGATAAGACACAAACCAATTGCAATTTTTTATTAGCAATGAATGAATAGCATAATGATCAGGGAATGGGGCTTGAAAAATTTTTTCTTTATAATTTTTTTTTATATATTTAATAGAAACAATATGTGGTTGCATATTTAATGGTAATAAATTTTCAAAAGAAAATATTTTCTTTATAATTTTTTTTTTTATTTTTTTGGTTAAAAAGCCTTCTTTAATTTTTTTTAATTGATAATCAAAATATAAATTTTTATAACCATACTTTTGAGTATTATTTAAACAACCAGAATCATAAAAACTTATTCCATTTACTGATACACAGTCAGGCCTATTATTCTTAATAATAATTTTATTTAGTTTTTTTAATGCTCCTTTTAATAAACAGTCATCATCACCTAGCATTATCATATAGTCACCTTTTGCTCTATCAAGGCAACTTTGCCAATTATCATAAACAGGAATATCTTTTTTATGTTTTATAACTTTAATCTTGTTTCCAAATTTTCTTAAAATTTTTTTAAAATGTATATTATTGTTGTTGTCTCCAATTATGATTTCATAATTTTTATAGTCCTGGTCTAGTACTGATAAAATAACATTTTTTATATATTTTTCGCCATTTTTACTTGGTATGAGAATAGAATACTTCATTTTTTTTTAAATATTAAAGTATAACAACTTCCTTTATCGTTAAAATTTTCAAAAAAATAAAAAATTATTGAAAAAAATTTTCCTAAAACTTTCCAAAAAATACTTTGGCTGTTTTTGAATTTAGAATTTTTATTTTTGAATTTATTAAATTTATTAAAAAAAAACATTTGCCATGAATAAGCATTATAGTATTTTGCACTTTTATCTTTAGTTGTTTTTAGTACTAAATTCATATTTCTTTCATTCATAAATTTTTCTAAATTGTTAATTGAAAATAAATTAACATGTCTTGGAGCATCTAAATGTGTCCAAAATTTTTTCAATATTTTAAAACCAAACGATTCAGGATTGGGACATGCAATAACAACAATACCATTTTTTTCAAGTCTCTCAATACAAGTCTGTAATAATTGTTTTGGATTTGGTATATGTTCTAAGGAATGCCAAAAAGTAAATGCGTGTTGATAAGGTATTTTTTTAATTTCATCTGAAGGATTAACAGTCTCAATTGCATTGATATCAAGTTTATCTCTTATAAAATTACAACAATCTCCAGACATTTCTAATCCTGTTGCAATGTAGCCTTTTTTTTTTACATTAAATAAAAAAATGCCGATAGATGGACCAATTTCACAAATTTTGTCACCAATACTCAAATATTTACTCATCATTTCAATTTTAAAACTCTCTTTTTTTGCAATAAAATTTAATTTTGACATAGAGGGAAAATTAAAAAAATTATCATAATATCTGCTCAAATCATCGGGGATACTTTTTAAAAAAATATGATTACATTTTTTGCAAATGTAATATTCAAAATCTACTTCTGAAATTTTTCTATTATAATCTCTTGCTGAAAACAAGAAATTAGCATTATTATTATTATCGCAAAATACACAGCTTTGATTGATAGACATCTAGAATACTTTAGTATCTTTCATCATAATAAGTGATTCTTGAACCTGTCAAATCAAATTGAAAATCAAAAAAAGGGTAATTATTAAAAACTTTTTTAATCTTTGGTTGTTTTTTTTTATCTACGTATAATAACAAAAAACCACCTCCACCTGCTCCACATATTTTACCGCCTTTAGCACCATTTTTTTTTGCCAAACTATACATTTTATCTATTTTGAAATTAGATATGTTCTTACTCGAAAGTTTCTTTTTGTAAGTCCAGCCCTGATCTAAAAGTTTTCCAATATTTGTAATTTTACTTTTTCCCTCAAATATTTTTCTAAAACTTTCGACCTGCTGAACCATTTTTGATAAAGTTTCGTTTTTACTTTTAAAATCAATGTTTTTTATGATTTTAGATGCGTTTCGTTGAATTTTTGTATAAATTAATATGAAGTTTTTTTCTAAAGTATTAACAACATTTTTTTGATAAAAAACAGGATCAACTTTGACTGTATCATTTTTATTAAATGTAATCTCATTTATTCCTCCATATGAAGCAGCATAATGATCTTGTTTTCCTATTTTCCTTTTGAGAGTATTTATCTCTAAATCTGCAGCGAGATCTGCAATATAACCTTTTGTTTGTTGAATATTCTTAAAAGCTAAAATTGCGTTTATTAAACCCACAGCAAAAGTGCTTGATGAACCAAGACCAGATGACTCGGGTGCATCGGAAAATGTAGAAATTTCTATTGCTTCATTAATTTTGAATAATTTTAATGTTTCTCGTATTATTGGATGTTTAATTTCACTAATATTATTACACTGCTCATACTTACTCCAACGTATTTTAAATTTATAATCTGTAATATTGATTTGCTTTTTAATTATTACATATAGGTAACGATTTATACCAATACTTATTACTTTAGCGGTTTCATTATTTCTATAGTATTCTGGAATATCACTTCCACCACCAGCTAAACTTATTCTTAATGGAGTTCGAGATATAATCATTTTTTTTTATTTTCAATTAGATAATCAACTATCATTAGTAACCAAATATGATGTGTCATCTCTACTTTATTGTAAGATTTTGAGTTACACCAAAAATTTACTTTTCCTAGCTTACGCAATTTATTTTTTTTAGAAAAACCAGAGAATGTTACCAAATCAATTTTTTTTTCATTACAGTATTTTGCAGCATTTAACATATTTAAAGACTGACCACTACTGCTAACCAATATAACTAAATCTTTTTTTTTCGAATAACTTTTTAATGCTTGGTAAAGCCAATTTTTATAACCATAATCATTTGCGAAACATGTAATTAAATCTGCTTCATTAAAATTTATGGCTCTTATTCCAACTGCTTTAGTAAAATCAACAGCTACATGACTTGACAATGCTGCACTACCACCGTTTCCAGCAAGTATAATTTTTGAATTATTTTTTTTAACATTTTTTATTAATCTTATTGTTTTTTTTAGATCATTGGGGTCAATATTATTAAGCAAATTTTTAATATCAGCATTATAGTGTTTTATAAAATTAATATTCATTTACTTCCCAATATTCTATTTAATTTTTTATTACATCCATAAAAGTTGTAAGCCTCATGTTTGTGCATCATTAAAGCACCTCTTTCTATTTTTAATTTTGGATTCATTTTTTTTTTCCATTTGTTTACTAAATTCTTTATTTTAACTCCTTTTCCAGAGCATAAGTTTATATTTCCAAAATTTGAATCTTTTAATACTAGTTTGAATATTAATAAAGCAATTTTTTCAACCGTAAGATAATCTCGGAATTGTTCACCTTTTGACATCTTAAAAATTTTTTCCTTTTTTTTTATGGTCTTTAAAAATTGTGAGTAAAGTGTTCTTTCGGGCTGATTATTACCATACATATAAAAAAGTCTTAACCAGGTAAAATTGAATTGTTTTTTATTTTGTAAATTTAAAGTTTTTTTTCTAAGTAAATTTTTTGCTATAGCATAATTGATAATTGGTCGTGGTTTAAAATTTTCCCTTAGTATTCCTTCTCTCTTGCCATACTCTAAACATGTACCAACAGAATAAATTGATATTTTAGAATTTTTTTTA
>MDTG01070230.1_pt1 | contig 26414 bp, 24 predicted proteins | sample 811421 | NCBI WGS metagenome assembly MDTG01 (sample SAMN05326645, study PRJNA326480) | marine metagenome | isolation source: seawater | place: Pacific Ocean: South East | collected 2011
GTTTATCCACCACAACTGCTCCAATTTGGACCGGGGGGTAATAACCCTTAAAGTTGTGTGCGAAATTAAGCTTTATTATAATTTATTGATATAAAAAGCAAGTAATTAAAAAGTTATTTTTTTTACGTATTCTCTATTTTTTACTTCATTTAATAATTTTAAATCAAATTTTCTTGGATTTTCAAGTTTGATCGTAAATTTTGTGTCTTTTTGTCTTATAACTAATTGCACTTCAGTTTCACCTTTTTTTTCTAGGAGTTTTTTCAATTCTTGTAAGTCTAAATTCTCATCTATTTCAATTGAAACTTTTTTATAACTATTATTAATTAAACTATCCAAAGATACAATTTTTTTTACATTTACTCTTTTTTGATCACTGCTTATATCTTTATATAAAGTAATCACAAAGGAATCTCCTTCTTTTAGTATATCCCTATTTTTAATTAGTATTTCAGAAAAAATAAAAAGTTCATACTCTTCAGAATTGTCACTAAATTTAGCTATAGCGAACGGAGTTCCTTTTAAGCTTTTTTTTTCTTGTATAGTCATCAAGGTGCCGGCTATTAAACCCTCATTTTTTTTGTCAGTAATAAATTCTTTATAAGACTTAATATTCAATTGTGAAAAAATATTTTTATAATTATTTAAAGGATGGTCAGAGATATAAAAACCTAATGATTTAAATTCTTCACTTAATAATTCTTTTGTGCTCCATTTTTCATTAGTTTTGAGATCAAAATTTTCATTTTCGGAATGATCTTTATCCTCAAATAAATTGCTCTGTCTACTAATCTTTTCTTCATAATAAACTTTATTAAATTGAATTAATTTAGGGATCGAATCAAAAATTCCTTTTCTGTTATTTTCTAATTTATCAAACGCACCAGATTTTACTAAACCTTCTAATTGCAGTTTATTAATATCTTTTGGGTTTACTCTTTTAATAAAGTCCATAATAGATGTAAATTTACCATTAGACTCTCTTTCTTTAACAAGATTTGCAACAGCTTCACTACCAACATTTTTAATAGCTCCTAAACCATATAAAATTGTTTTTTCTAAAGTTCTAAAATCAGGATAACAAACGTTTAAGTCAGGTCTGATTACATCAACTTTTAGTCTTTTTAATTCATCGACAAATTCCCTCAATTTATTAGTATTTGTTGTTTCAGTGGACATTGTCGAAGCTATAAATTCTTCTTTATGATAAGTTTTTAAAAAAGCTGTTTGGTAAGCTATTAAAGCATAAGCTGCTGCGTGGCTTTTATTAAATCCATATTCTGCAAATGGCTCTATTTTAGTAAATATATAATTTGCAAGATCTTTTTTGATTCCATTTTTTACAGCTCCGTTTACAAATCTCTCTTTTTGTCTTTCTAATTCAGCTCGTTTTTTTTTACCCATTGCTCTTCTTAAAATATCTGCTTCCCCAGCAGAAAAGCCGGCTAAAGTTTGAGCAATCTGCATGACTTGTTCTTGATAAATTATTATTCCATAAGTTGGTTCAAGGATATTTTTTAAACTTGGATGAATGTATTCAGGTTCTTTTAAGCCATTTTTACAATCATTATATATAGGTATATTGCTCATTGGCCCAGGCCTGTATAAAGCAACTAAAGCAATAATGTCATCAAATTTATTTGGCTTCATTTGTTTAATAGCTTCTCTCATCCCGGTACTTTCGAGTTGAAATAAGCCAGTAGTTTCTCCTGTAGATAAAAGATCGAATACATTTTTATCTTTTAAATCTATTTTTGATATATCGAGGTCAAGATTTTTTTTATTTATCATTTTTACTGTCTTGTCTATTACGGTTAGAGTTTTTAAACCAAGTAGGTCAAATTTAACTAAGCCAGCATTTTCAGATGAGTACATATCATATTGAGTAGATGGTAGTGGAAGTTTAGAAGAGTGATCAATATAAAGCGGTATTTGATCTGAAAGTTCTTTGCCCGCAATTACAACGCCTGCGGCATGCGTTGCCATATTTCTATTCAATCCCTCTAATTGTAAAGAAAGTTCGATTAATTTTTTTACTTTTGAACTTTGATTTATCTCATCTTGAAATCTTGGTTCCCTATTAATAGACTCTTGTAAGGTTAAAGGACGTGAAGGATCAAAAGGTATCATCTTACAAATTTTATCAACATGTCCATAGGGTAAACCTAAAACTCTCCCAATATCTCTTAATGCCATTCGAGCTTTTAATTTACCGAAGGTAATAATGTGAGCTACACCCCTACCGTATTTTTGTTTTAAATATTCAAAAACTTTGTCTCTTTTATCTTCACAAAAATCTATATCAAAATCTGGCATAGATATTCGATCTGGATTTAAGAATCTTTCAAATATTAAATTAAACTCTAAAGGGTCTAAATCTGTGATATCAAGACTATAAGCCACTAGAGATCCTGCGCCCGAACCTCTTCCTGGTCCAACAGGAATTGAGTTTTTTTTAGCCCACCTGATGTAATCTGAAACTATCAAAAAATAACTAGGGTAATTCATTGAATTAATAATATTAATTTCATGATTTAGCCTATCGTAATAAATATTTTTTAATTTTTCAGGCTCTTTATCTTTATTTTTATCATAAATAAAATTTTTAAGTCTATTATCTAGACCCGATTTGGCTTGAATTAATAATTCTTCCTCAGCAGTTTTGTTTTTACCTAACGCTAAACTTGGTAAAATTGGTTTTGTATTTTTTGGCTTAAAACTAAATTTTTTTGGAAAATTATAGTTATTCTCTAATGCTTCAGGCATGTCATTAAATAATGTTTTTAGATCATTAAAATTTTTTAAGAAATGGTTGTATTTAAATTTTTTTCTATTTTTGTCATCAACAAATGTCTTCTCACCAACACAAATTAATGCATCATGAGCCTCTGCCATTTCTTTTTTTATATAGAAAACTTCTTGTGAAGCAATAATGGGCACTGAAAGTTCAGAGGATAGAGATATCAAAAAATCTTCATAATTTTTTTCATCGTTTTCTAAATGCCTTTGAATTTCAATATAAAAATCATTTTGAAAAGTTATATTAATTTTTTTTAATATATTTTTTATAAGATCCAATTTGTTTAATTTGAATAATTTGCCGAACAAATCATATATGGTTCCAGAAAGAACAACTAAACCCTCCGAATGATCATATAAGTTTTGTAATTTACAATGAGGATCTGAAGTAGCTTCACTTTCTAAATAACTAAGTGAGGATAGTTTTGTTAAATTTTTGTAACCTTCTTTCGTTTTAGCAAATAAAGGTATCTTGCCAATAATATTATCAACGTTAAAGTTAATTTGAGATCCGATTATTGGTTGTGAGCCAGCTTTGCTTATTTTTTCAGCGAATTCTAATGCACCGCATAAATTTAAGCTATCGCAAAGACCTATTGCTTTAATTTTATTGCTTTTACAGTATTCGGCTAATTCATCAATTTTTACAGCACCTTCGCAAATAGAATATTGGGAATGAATTTTAAAATTAATAAATTGATTATCATCATTAACCATTCATTCTTTTTATATTACCATTTGAAATACTCAACTTATAATCAGCCTTGTTAGCAAGTTCTCTATTGTGAGTTGCAAATAAAATTGTTTTTTTCATTTTTTTTAATTTTAAGAAATAATTAAATATTTCTTTTGCTGTTTTGTAGTCTAGATTTCCTGTTGGTTCATCTGCTAAAATTAAATCTGTTTCAGATATTAAAGTTCTTGCAATTGCAACTCTTTGTTGTTCACCTCCTGATAAATCACTGGGGTAAAAATCCATTCTATTAGTAAGATTTACTAAAGAGAGTATCTTTTTTGATTTTTCGTAACTAGATTTATGGTTTTCTTTTCTAATTAGGAGCGGAAGCATGACGTTTTCTATAACATTTAGATCAGAAATAAGATTGTTATTTTGAAAAATGAGAGAAATATTATATTTTCTAATTTTATTTATTTCATTTTCATTCAAGTAACTTAAATCTTTGTTAGAAAAAAATATTTTTCCTGAAGAGGGTTTTTCCATAAGAGCTATTAAATGTAATAATGTAGATTTTCCTGACCCAGAGGGCCCTGTAAGTGCAATAAGTTCACCTTTTTTTATGGATAAATTTAAATTTTTGAAAATTTCTATTTTTCCATTTTGATGTGAGAAGTTTTTCCTTAGGTTTTTAATATTTAAAATAATTTTAGTCATATTTTAAAGCATCTGTTGTTTTCATCTTAGATATAGTTTTCGCTGGAAAATATGAAGCTAAAGATGTAATTATTAACGAGATAAAAAATACGAAACTTACGGATAGCACATCTATTTCGCTCGGCATTTTTTCTAAATAATAAACATCTGATGGAAAAATATTAATTCCAAAAATCATTGATAAAATATTTCTTATTTGGTCAATGTATATTGAAAAGATAACACCTAATATAACACCTGTTATGGTTGCAAAAAAACCAATTGTGAAACCAGTTAAAAAAAATGATTTTATTATTGAATTATCTGATAATCCCAGTGTTTTTATAATTGCAATTTCCTTAGTTTTATTTCTTATTAAAATTGTTAAGCCTGAAATAATATTAAATGCCGCTACTATAATAATTAAAGTTAATATTATAAACATAACATTTCTTTCTACTTTAAGAGCATTAAAAAACGATTTATTGGTATCTGACCAGGTGGAAACAAAAATATCTTGATTAATCTGTTCTATCTCTTTTTTATATTTTTCTGCTAAAAAGGGATCTTTTAAAAAAATTTCTAAATCAATACTTCCTTCATCTTTTTCAAAAATCGATCTGCTATCATTTATTTCAAGATAAATTAAATTTTGATCAAATTCATAAAAGCCACTATTAAAAAAACCTGCAATGAAAAAACTATCTTGCTTTGGTATGCTTCCAAGCGGTGTGTTTATAAAAGATGTGGAGACAATATTTATTTTATCGCCAATTTCTAAATTCAAATTGTATGCAAGTTCACTCCCAATCATAACTCTACCAGAGCTAAAATCTTTTAAACTTCCTTTGGTAATCTCTTTATTTAAAAAGGATTGAAGTTTATCACGTTCACCAATTCCTTTAATCAGAACTCCCTTGGCGCTATTTTTTGTAAGTATTATACCTTCACCACTAACAGTTTCTGTTATATTTGCACCAACAAATTTTTCAGATATTCTTTTTTTTATACTATTTAAATCACCTTTGTTATTTATTTGAACAATTAAATGTGGATTTAAACCGATAATTTTTTCTGTTAAATCTGTTCTAAATCCATTCATAACAGACATTACTATAATTAAAATAGCTACACCCAACATTATTCCTAAATAGGAAAATAAAGAAATTATTTTTAAAAAACCCTGTTTTCTTTTAGGTCTTAAGTTTCTTATTGCTATTAATCTTTCGGTTTGAGTAAACAATTTAACTTGCAAGTTTTGATTTAACATCTTTCAAATCAACAAATGAACTTTCGGAATTAACTTCTTTAAATTCAATTTTGTTTTCTGTTGATTTTGATCCAACAATAATTTGATAAGGTACACCAATTAAATCATGTTTTTTAAATTTTTGTGACATATTTTCATCAACATCGTCTAACAATACGTCAATATTTTGTTTTTTTAGTTCGTTGTAAATTTTTATTGATTTTGTTAGATTTTCGTTATTGTTTTTACTTATACTCGGAATAATAACTACATCAAATGGTGCAATTGATTTAGGCCATTTCATTATTTCATTATTATATTTTGCTTCAATTACAGCACCGACTAATCTTGAAACTCCTATTCCGTATGATCCCATTTTGACTGCATTTTTTTTACCATCTTGATTGTCAACAAAACAATTTAGGGGTTTTGAGTATTTATCACCAAAATAAAAAATGTGTCCAACCTCAATACCCTTTGTAATTAATTGATTTTGTTTAGCCACCTTTTTATCAAATTCGGATTTTTTAAATTTATCATCGGTCACAGCGTATACTGAAGAATAGTCTTTGAGCATTTTTTCTAAAGATGAATCGTCAAAGTTATAATCCTTCGTATTGATTTCAAATATCTTTTTATCAGTATAGATTTTACTTTCACCCGTCTCAGCCAAAATGATAAATTCGTGTGAAAGATCACCGCCGATTGGGCCAGTGTCTGCTGCCATCGGTATAGCCTCTAGACCTAGCCTTTTGAAAGTTTTTAAATATGAAAAAAACATTTTGTTGTAAGAAACTTTAGCGCTAGCATCATCTAAGTCAAAAGAGTAAGCATCTTTCATAAAAAATTCTCTACATCTCATCACTCCAAATCTCGGTCTTATTTCATCGCGAAATTTCCATTGAATGTGATAGAGCATTTGCGGTAAAGATTTGTAAGATTTAATTGATGTTCTAAATATATCAGTTATTAGTTCTTCATTAGTAGGCCCGTACAACATTTCCCTTCCTTGTCTATCTTTTATTCTCAACATTTCATCACCATAATCATTATATCTACCGCTTTCTTTCCAGATTTCCGCTGATTGAATAGTGGGCATTAACAATTCTTGGGCTCCAATTTTGTTTTGTTCTTCTCTTACTACTTGTTCAATTTTTCTCATTACTTTTAAACCCAAAGGCAACCAAGAATAAATGCCCGCTGAAGATTGTTTTATCATACCAGCCCTTAACATAAGTTGATGAGACTTAATCTTAGCATCTGAAGGTAGATTTTTTGTAATAGGTAAAAATAAATTTGATAAAAACATTATTTTATAAATTCTCTTAAGTTAAAATGATCACTTTCAACAATATAGTATATTCCAATGAAAATTACTGTAGTAATTAGGGTTGTGTATAAAAATTTTTTTAGAATATTTGGATTTTTTGGCGCTCCTGGATCAATACCCTCCAAGTTATTATCAAATTGTCTATCATGATGCTTGATACCTATGGGTAAAGCAGAAAAAAAAATAATCCACCAAATAATTACATATACTACGATTGAGCCAGTTATACTCATTAAATCCTGGCTATGTTGATGTTTGTGAATGGTTTTTTGCCAGTTTTCTCTCTGACTATTTTCCTACAATTTTGTTTAATAGTATCTATTAAATTTTTTTCTTGTTTAAAATTATTTAAAGAAAAACTTTTACATGTTTTAGTAATCTCATCCTCCAAATCAAATTTAAATGTTTCACTAAATTCTTCTTCGGGAATACCTCTGTAGGATATTATAGGTTTTTTTATTTTACCGTTATTAGCAATTATCAATGTGATTTCTAATAAGCCATTAATTGAAATATTTTTTCTCTCTTTTATCGATGTTGAGTCCAAACTAACAGCTACATTTCCATCTAAATAAATTTTTCCTGTAGGCGCTTGGTCAATTATTTCTGGTTTTTTGTTTTTTGAAATTTTAATAATATTTCCATTTTCAATCTTTATATTGAAAGGTATTTGCATTTCTTTTGCAAAACTAATGTGTTCTTTAATATGTCTGTGCTCACCATGAACGGGAATAACACATTTAGGCTTCACCCATTGATACATATCTTTTAAATCTTCTCTGTTGGCATGTCCTGAAACGTGTACAAAAGCATTTTCCTCAGTTATGACTTCAATATCTCTTTTAACAATAGAGTTTTGTAGTGCGTATAGCTTCTTCTCATTTCCAGGAATTATTTTAGAGGAAAAAATTACCGTATCACCACTTTCAATATTAACATCAGGGTGATTATCGTTTGCAATTCTATTCAACGCTCCCAACGGCTCCCCTTGGCTTCCAGTGCATAGAAATATAATTCGATCTCTAGATATTTTATTAGCTTCTCTTGGATCTATTGGATTAATTACATCTTTTAAGTACCCACATTGCTTTGCTGCTTTATAAATTCTATTCATCGACCTACCAACTAATGAGATGTTTCTTTTTGTTTCTTTTGCTATATAAAAAATACTTTCCATTCTGGCTACATTTGAAGCGAATGAAGTTACTAATACTCTTTTTTTTTGACTTGATATAATTTTTAGCAAACTTTCCCTAACATCCTTTTCAGATCCCGCTCTTCCGGGACTAAAAACATTTGTTGAGTCGCAAATCATAGCAATCACTCCTTTTTCCCCAATAGATCTTAATTTCTTTTCATCTACTTTACCTCCAATAAGTGGGTTAGGATCAACTTTCCAATCACCGGTATGTAAAATAACTCCTTCGGGAGTAGTGATGCTTAAACCGTTAGGTTCTAATATTGAGTGTGTTAAGGTTACAAAGTCTATTTCGAAAGGACCTAATTTAATTTGACTATTTAGTTCAACAATATTTAAAAAATTAGTGATATCAATTTTTTTCTCCTTAAATTTTTCTTGTATGAGGACTGCTGTAAAAGGTGTAGCAAAAATTTTACATTTTAATTTTGGCCATATGTGTATGATAGAACCAATGTGATCCTCATGTGCATGAGTTAAAACTATACCTAAAAGATCGTCTTTTTTATCAATTATGAAACCCGCGTCTGGGTAAATAAGATCAACTCCTGGTATTGAGTCGTCAGCAAAAGTGACTCCCATATCAACAATTATCCATTTTTGGTTTTCCTCTGTCCCATAAGCGTAAAGATTCATATTCATACCAATCTCACCTGAGCCACCTAGGGGACAAAATAATAAATTTTCTTTCATATAGTTTTTGCCATTCTCAATAATCCTTTAATCGTTAAATCTTTGTCAATTTTAATTTTTTTTTTTATTGTGTTTTTGTATAGATGTGAAAGACCTCCGGTAAATATAATCTTAAACTTTCTTTTATTATCTTTTTCTATTAAATTTATGATATTCTCTATAAGTCCTTGATAACCCCAATAAAAACCTGACCTGACCGCATTTTGAGTATTTTTTCCAATAATATTTTCAATTTTTGTTAACTTTGTACTTGGAATAAGTCGCGCCTTCTTCACTAAAGTTTCTAAAGAAAGACTAACCCCAGGTGCAATAATACCACCTTTGTATCTATTTTTTATTATTACATCAAAAGTTGTTGCTGTGCCAAAATCCAAAATTATAAAATTATCTTTTTTATTCATAATACTTATTGCATTCGCTAATCTATCAGAGCCAACCTGTTTTTTATTTACATCAATTTTTAATATCTTTTTTAAATTAAGCTGCTTTAATTCCTTAACCTCTAAGTTATATCTTTTTTTTATGAACTCCTTTATACTTTTAAATATCTCAGGTACCACACTGCTAAATAAAACATTTTTTATTTTTTTTTTATAAGATTTTATAAATCTTAAATTATTGATTAGATATTTGCTTTTTAACTTGGAAGTGCTTAATGTCTTTTTTTTTAGAAGCTTATCTTTACTATTATATAAGCATATTTTTGTCTCTGTATTTCCAATATCACCGATTATGTACATAGTCTGGTTCAAATAAATTTTTCAAAGTTATTTTTTATCTTTTTATAAATATCAATTTTACTAATTTTATTGTTATTATATTTCTGTAAAAAAGAAACCTGTTTATTTTGTATTTTAGGACTTTTAACAAGATTTATACCTATGCCTACTATAAAATATCTGTTGTTATTATGGGTAATTGTTTCCTGTAGTATGCCACAAACTTTAGACCCCTTTATTAATAAGTCATTGGGTAATTTAATTTCAATTTCTTCATCAACAAATTTTTCCAAACTTTTTTTTATAATTGTATAGATTTTTTTTGATAAAGTTCTATTAGAAATGCTTTTTCTTAAATTAAAATAAAATGACATAAAAATATTGCCTCTGTATGATGTCCATTTTCTACCATATTGTCCTCTGCCCTTTTTTTGTGAATTAGCAATTATTAAAGTTGGATTAACTTTTCCATTTTTAATTCTTCTTATCGCTACATTATTGGTACTGTCAACATTGTCATATTTAATTAATTGTATTTTCATTAAATAAATAATCCATTTAACAAAGACTCAATAATGGAAGGTGAAACAAAAAATAAACTCAGAATTAGACAGCTTAAAAGTATTGTTGCTTTTATTCTCAAATTTCTTACATCGTCAAATTTAACTTTATTATCGTCAAAATAAATAGTTTTAATAACTTTTAAATAATAAAAAGCTGAAATTACAGTTGTTAATAGTCCTATAATTGCTAAAGCGTATAACTCACTTTCTATAACTGACATAAAAACAAAGAACTTCGCAAAAAATCCTCCCAAAGGAGGAATTCCTGCCAATGAAAAAAATAGTATTAAAAATGCAAATGCTAACATAGGTTTATCTTTAGAAAGACCTGAAAGATCCTCAATCTTTTCAGTATATTTTTCGTCAGTTTTCATTAAATATAAACATGCAAATGTACCCATGTTCATAATGATATAAATTGTAATGTAAATAATGGTTGAGGTGTAACCTGAGTCTGTGCCAGTAGCCACGCCTGCTAAAGCATAACCCATATGGCTTATTGAGCTGTAAGCCAGAAGTCTTTTAATATTTTTTTGACCTATAGCAGCAACACTACCCAGTATCATTGAAGCTATAGATATAAAAATTATAATAACTTGCCACTCTTCTATGATATTTTTAAATGGAAGATCCATAAATCTAATTATTACTGCTAAACCTACAGCTTTAGGAACCACTGCAAAAAAGTTTGTTATAGAAGTTGGGGCGCCTTGATAAACATCTGGAGTCCACATATGAAATGGGACAGCCGAAACTTTGAAAGCTAAACCAACCAGTATAAAAACCATGGCAAAGATTGCTCCGGTATTTTGTACAACTAGATTGGTGCTTATTTCATCAAAATTTGTTGAGCCAGTAAAACCATATAACAAAGAGCAGCCGTATAAAAGAAGTCCAGAAGATAAAGCGCTTAACACAAAATATTTAATACCTGCTTCTGATGAGATTATGTTATCCCTATCAATGGCTGCTAAAACATACAAAGCTAATGATTGAAGTTCTAGTCCAAGGTAAAAGAGAATTAAATCATTAGAACTTAACATAAAAAACATACCCAAAACGGAGAACAAAATTACAATCGGATATTCAAATTTGCTTAATTTTTTATCTTTAATAAATTGATCAGATGAGAAGAAGATAAATACAGTTGATAACAAAATTAATATTTTAAAATAGTCTGAAAATTTGTCGTTTTTAAAAGAATCTAAAAATATTTTTTGTTCTCCTCCCCAATCTGTTAAAATTAAATAAACTATACCAAGTAAGATAAAAATCGACAATTTCATAACTATTGAAAAACTATTTTTAAAAAAAACTCCAACCATTAAAGCCAAACAAATTCCAAGAAACAATGTGATTTCTGGCAATATTAAATTTATATTTTCCATTATTTTATATTTATTAAATTTACTGTTAATTCATTTTGATGATTTTCAATTATACCATTTACAGAGATACTCATCGTATTCAATAGTGGCTCTGGATAAAAACCAAAGATTAAACTTATTAAACCTAAAACAATTAATATTGATCCTTCTAAATAATTAATATCTTTTAATAACGGGACTGTAGCATTACTTGTTTTTCCAAAAATTACTCTCTTAGCCATCCACAGCATATAAGCTGCACAAAGAACAACACCGGTACTAGCTAAAATCGCAACTAAATAATTAATTTTAAAGGCGCCTAGCAAAACTAAAAACTCACCAATAAAACCTGTCGTTCCTGGTAAACCTAAGGCTCCAAGTACAAATATAAGAAATATCAATGAAAAGTTTGGTAAATAGTTAACTACTCCTCCAAAACTCTTAATCATCCTTGAGCTAGTTCTGTCATACAAGACACCCACACATAAAAATAAAGCAGCGGAAATTATACCATGGCTTATCATTTGAAAAATGCTTCCTTCTATACCTTGTTTGTTAAAAGTGAAAATTCCTAATGTTACAAATCCCATATGAGCCACTGAAGAATAAGCAATTAACTTTTTCATATCATCTTGCATTAATGCTACTAACGAAGTGTATATAATTGCTATAATACTAAGGCAAAAAACTAATGGAGTAAAAAACTCTGAGGCAACTGGAAACATTCCTAAGGAAAATCTTATAAAGCCATATCCTGCCATTTTTAAAAGTATAGCTGCAAGTATTACTGATCCAGCGGTTGGTGCCTCAACGTGAGCGTCAGGCAACCAAGTATGAACTGGCCACATAGGGGTTTTAACAGCAAAAGAGCTGAAAAAAGCCAGCCACAATATATATTGATACTCTTTTGGAATTTTTAATTTATAAATTTCTGTATAATCTGTTGTTCCAATGGACCAGTAAATAAAAATTATCGCTGCAAGCATTAGCACAGATCCCAATAAAGTAAAAAGAAAAAATTTGTATGCAGAATATATCTTTCTAGGTCCTCCCCATATACCTATTATTAAAAACATCGGAATTAATCCGGCTTCAAAGAAAAGATAAAAAATTATTAAATCTAGAGAACAAAAGACGCCTAATATAAAAGTTTCTAGAACAAGGATTGCAATCAAAAACTCGTTAAGTCTTTTTTTTATACTTATAATGCAAGAAACTATACAAATTGGAATGATAAAGGCTGTTAAAACTATAAATAATATTGAAATCCCATCAATACCAAGTTTGAATTTAATTATTCCGCTTATCCAATTTTTTTCTTCTACAAACTGAAAACCATTGAAATTCTTGTCAAATGAATACCATAAGAAAAAAGTTAAAAATAAATTTGCTAAAGATGTAAATAGCGAAATATAAATAGCACTTTTATTTTCATTTTTCTGACTTGATATAAAAATAAAAGCAGCACCAAGTAATGGAAGAAAAATAATAGTAGATAGAATAGGAAAATTCATTTAATTCAATATTAAGTAGGTTATTAACGCAGAAAGACCGATTAGCATTACAAATGCATAGTCGTAGATATAACCGCTTTGAAACTGCACAGCTTTATTAGAAATAAATTTTATTACTTTAGATAATCCATCAGGACCAAACCTGTCTATTGTATCTTGATCGCCCTTTTTCCAAAAAAATATACCAATTTTTTTTAAAGGGTTAATAAATAAGAAATCATAAATTTCATCTATATACCATTTATTAAGCAATAGATTATACAACGGTAAATTCGATTTTTTTACTCCATCTAAAATTGTTTTGTCTTTAATATAGAGGTAATAAGAAAAAGGAATAGCTAAAATTATTAGTATTGGCGTGATTAAAATTAACCATAATGGAATATTTTCTAATCTAACAAAGTCTAAAAATAATATTGAGTCTCCCCAAAAGTTAGAGTTATTTCCAATAAATAATTCTTTGAAAAAATATCCTGCTGAAATAGCGCCGGCTGCTAAAATAACTAGTGGCGCAATCATTACTATAGGAGACTCATGAGTACTTTCGATTGGTATTGATTTATTATTATATGTTCCAAAGAAAGTTTTAAAAAATAATCTCCATGAATAAACCGCTGTTAGAAAAGCTGTAAAGATACCAACTGCGCTAACATAATAACCAATTGGGGTACCTTTTAAATAAGCGAATTCAATTATAGCATCTTTTGAATAGAAGCCTGATAGGAAAGGAAAACCAGTAAGAGCTAATGTACCGATTAGCATCAGCGTTGCTGTATATGGAATTCTTTTCCAAACTCCGCCCATTTTTGTAATATCTTGTTCTTCTTGAAATGAGTGAATAACAGATCCTGCGCCTAAAAATAAAAGTGCTTTAAAAAAAGCATGGGTAAATAAATGAAACATAGCTATATGATACGCACCAACTCCTGCAGCAAAAAACATATAACCAAGCTGACTGCATGTAGAATATGCAATAATTTTTTTAATATCATTTTGAACTAATGCTACCGACGCAGCAAATAGAGCGGTAATCATACCTATTATTGCAACAAGATTCATTGCGAACTGTGAATATTCGAAAATAGGTGAGCATCTAACTACAAGAAATACTCCTGCTGTAACCATTGTTGCAGCGTGTATTAAAGCTGAAACAGGCGTTGGACCCTCCATAGCATCTGGTAACCATGTGTGTAAAAAAAATTGTGCAGATTTACCCATTGCTCCAACGAACAAGAAAACACAAATTAATGTAATAGCATTAAAACTACCACCAAAAATACTTAAGTTAGTTTTTGTAAACTCTGGAACTGAGACAAATATTTCATTAAAATTTAATGTTCCAAATATCAAAAATATTATAAAAATGCCAATAGCTAAACCAAAATCACCTACTCTATTTACAATAAATGCTTTAATTGCAGCATTATTAGCTGTCTCTTTTTTGAACCAAAAACCTATTAGCAAATATGAGCATAAACCTACACCTTCCCAACCAAAAAATAGTTGAAGAAAATTATCTGAGACAACCAAACATAACATTGAAAATGTAAATAGGGATAAATATGACATGAATCTTGGTTTATGCGGATCATGACTCATATAACCAATTGAGTAAATGTGAACTAAAGCTGACACTGATAAAACTACCATTATCATTATGGAGCTTAACTGATCAACTTTTATTGACCAATTAACTTTAAGATTACCTGAATTTATCCATTCGAAAATTAAATAATTTCCATAATTATTATTAATAAGTCCATCATAAAAGATATAAAATGAAATAATTGCAGCTACGGAAATCATTATACAAGAAAATATTTGAGAAAATAGATTTCCTAATTTTTTTCCAAAATAGGCAACTATTGATCCTAATAAGGGTAAAAATATGACTGCGTATTCCATCTAACCTTTCATTTCGTGAATATCTTCAACTCTTATTGAGCCTTTATTTCTATAAAATATAACAATTATCGCTAGTCCAATTGCTGCTTCAGCTGCAGCCACTGTTAAAATTAACATTGTAAATATTTGTCCTAGTAAGTCACCGGAAAAAATTGAAAATGAAATTAAATTTATATTAACTGACAGTAATATCAACTCAACTGACATTAATATTACAATTACATTTTTTCTGTTTAAAAAAATTCCAATAACACCAAGAAAAAAAATGATAGCACCTAAAGTTAAATAATGTCCTAAACCTATTTCAATCATCGATATTCACACCTTTGTTAAATTCAACATCTTTTAAAACTACAGCCGACGATCTGTCTCTTGAAATTTGTTTTAAATAACTTTGTGTTTTAACATTTTCTCTTTTTCTGTAAGTTAATATTATTGCACCTACCATTGATAGAAGAAGAATTACACCTGACAACTGAAAGTATAAGACATATTCGGTATACATCACACTTCCAATAGCGTGAGTATTAGTCATATTTGTATCTATCACTAAATTCGAACTTGACATTATATTTTCTTTATATTTCCAACCACCAACAACAACTAATAATTCAAGAAGTATTAAAACTGACACTATTAAACCAGATGGAATGTGTGTCGACTTTTGTCCTACGAACCAAGATTGTTTTTGTTGAGCAACGTTTAACATCATTACAACAAATAAAAATAACACAGCTACTGCTCCAACATACACTATCAGAAGTATCATTCCCAAAAACTCAGCTCCTACCATTATGAATAAACAGCCTACTGAAATAAAATCTAAAATTAAGAAGAAAACAGAATTTACCGTACTTCTAGATGTTATTACCATTAGGGCAGAAAAAATTGCTAAAATAGAAAAAAAATAGAAAAAAATTGCGTGAGCTAACATTTATTTATAAATTTTATCTGTTTTTAAGTTTTTTGCTAAAACAGACTCCCATCTATCTCCATTATCTAATAATTTTTCTTTGTTATAATAAAGCTCTTCTCTTGTTTCTGTGGCAAATTCAAAATTTGGTCCCTGTACAATCGCATCTACTGGGCAAGACTCTTGGCAAAGCCCACAATAAATACATTTCAACATATCAATATCATACCTTGTGGTTTTTCTACTCCCGTCTTTTCTTTCTTCAGACTCTATAGTTATAGCTTGGGCGGGACAAACTGCTTCGCAAAGCTTACAAGCTATACACCTTTCTTCGCCGTTAGGATATCTTCTCAACGCATGTTCACCCCTGTATCTCGGACTAATTTGACCTTTTTCAAAAGGGTAATTGATAGTTTTTTTTGGTCTAAATATTTCTCTTATTGCTTTGAATATAGCTAAAATAAACTCACTTAAAAAAATAGTTTTTAAAAATCTGTTAAAATTCATTAAAATGAACCCTTCGGTAATTTATCGAAATAAAGTAAAAAACTTGCCGTCAAAACCACATAAATTAATGAAAAAGGTAAAAAAACCTTCCATCCCAATCTCATTAATTGGTCATAACGATATCTTGGAACAATAGCTTTAATGATAGCAAATAAAAAGAATAAGAATAAAATTTTGAATATCATCCAGAATGGAGCTGGAATTATATTTAACGGGTATATATCTAGAGGAGGTAACCAGCCTCCTAAAAATAAAATAGATCCCATTGCACACATTAAAAGAATGTTTGCGTATTCTCCTAGCCAAAACATTGCGTACATCATTCCTGAATATTCTGTCTGATATCCTGCAACAAGCTCTGCTTCTGCTTCTGGTAAATCAAATGGAGGTCTATTAGTTTCTGCTAGTGCAGATATAAAGAAAACAACAAACATTGGAAAAAGAGGAACAACATACCAAAGATTTTTTTGAGCTATAACAATATCATTAAGATTAAGCGAACCAACACATAGCAATACATTTATTATTATTATCCCTATAGAAACTTCGTAGGATACCATTTGAGCTGCAGATCTGATTGCGCCAAGAAATGGATACTTTGAATTAGAGGCCCATCCACCCATAATAATTCCATAAACACCTAAAGAAGACACTGCAAATAAATAAAGTATTCCTACATTAATATTTGATAATACCAAAGTTTCACTCAAAGGAATAACAGCCCAAGCAACTAATGCTAAGGTCATTGTTATAATTGGAGCGAGTATAAAAATTGTTTTATTGGCACTTGCAGGAATTATAATTTCTTTAAAAATATATTTTAAAGCATCTGCTAAGGTTTGAAATAATCCAAAAGGACCAACTACATTTGGCCCTCTTCTTTTTTGTACCAAACCCCAAACTCGTCTATCTAGCCAAACTATCATTGCAACAGAAACTAATATTGGAATGACTAAGAACAAAATTTTGTAAATTTCGTTTATTAAAGTAAAAATATATTCCATTTTAATTATTTGTTCCTGATTTTAATTGTTTTAACTTTATATCTCTACACTCCCTCATAACTTTAGAGGCTCTAGAAATACTATTTGAATAATAATAATCAATCTGATTAATACTAATCTTCTCATTTTTGAAACTGTTGTTAATTTTTTTTGAAGGTTCTTTATATTTCGGTAACTTATTTAAAGCTTCAAAGTTTACTAAGTTTTTTAACACCTCATCTCTTAATGTATTAAAATTATCAAATAATGTTTTGTTTTTATAAACTTTTGTAATTTTATTGAGCACCTTCCAGCTTTCTATTGCTTCACCAGCTGGATATGAGGCTTTTCTACATTCTTGAACTCTGCCTTCTAAGTTTTGATATAGTCCGTTTTCTTCAGTATAAGCTGCGCTCGGTAAAATAACATCAGCGATCTCGGCCCCTCGATCCCCATGACTGCCCTGATAAATAATAAATTCGTCATTTTTAGTAATTTTCAAATTATCGGAATTTAGTAAATATAATACTTTAAATTTTTTATTTTTTAAATTGTCGAAAAATTCATAGTTATTATTTTTAAAAATTTTAAAATCTAAAGCTCCAACAGTTGAGGCATTTTGAGTTAAAATGTTTAGCGCGTTCCATTTTTCGCTAATTAATTTCTTTTTAGATAGAAAATTTTTCAATTCTTCAAAAATGTATCCTCCTGAGTCTAATTCTAAAGCTGATTCTCCTATTATAATTAATGGTTTTTTTGCTTTACTAAAAGTCTTGTTAAACTCATGTTTTTCCTCAATTATATCTTTTATTATTTGTGTTTCGTCCCCAATAATTTTGTAATCATAGGTTTGATCCCCTGGATTTCCAATTGAAAAGATTTGAGTTTTATTATTTCTATAAGCTTTTCTAATTCTTGAATTTAGAATTGTAGCTTCGTGTCTCGGATTGCATCCTACCAGTAATATTAAATCTGATTTTTCAACTCCATTAATTGATGAATTGAATAAATAATTCATTTTATCTTGTGGATTTATATAAAATTTCTTTTCTCTAAATTCAAAATTTTTACTTCCCAACAATTCAAAAAATTTTTTAAACGTTAGTGTTGTTTCTAAACTTACTAGATCACCCAAATGGCCAGCTATTTGAGTATTTTGTGTTTCCTCAAGTTTTTTTATAATAATTTCTATTGCCTCATCCCAGTTTGACTTTACCAGTTTATTATCTTTTTTAACATATGGAGTATCTAGTCTTTGTTTTAACAAGCCATCACAGGAATATCTTGTCTTATCTGAAATCCATTCTTCGTTAATATCTTCGTTTAATCTGGGAAGAATTCTTTTTACTTCCCATCCATATGTGTCAACTCTTATATTTGGGCCGACGGCATCTAATACGTCTATACTTTCAGTTTTTTTTAATTCCCATGGCCTTGCTGAAAAAGCGTATGGTTTAGATGTTAATGCTCCAACAGGGCATAAATCAATAACGTTACCTGATAACTCAGACTCCATGGATTTTTCCAAATAAGTTGTTATCTCCATATTTTCTCCCCTACCTATAGCTCCTATCTCTGGAACTCCGGCGACTTCGGTAGCAAATCGAACACACCTTGTACAATGTATGCATCTAGTCATTTGTGTTTTAATCAATGGACCCATATATTTTTCGCTAACAAATCTTTTGTTTTCTGAAAATCTAGATTTGTCTACGCCATAATAAAGAGATTGATCTTGAAGATCACATTCCCCGCCTTGATCACACACTGGGCAATCAAGTGGATGATTAGCTAAAAGAAATTCCATAACTCCTTTTCTTGCTTTCTCAACCATTTGAGTGTTTGTTTTAATACTCATTCCTTCTGCTGCTGGCATTGCACAAGATGCAATGGGTTTTCGTGAATTGTCCATTTCAACTAAACACATTCTGCAGTTTCCAGCGATTGACAGTCTTTCGTGGTAACAAAATCTTGGTATTTCAACATCTGCCAACTCACATGCTTGGAGAACAGTCATACCTGTTTCAAATTCTATTTCTTTACCGTTAATAATTATCTTAGGCATTTTTTTTTTTCTAATAGATGTTGATCCACCAAGTAGGGAACATCTTTTTTCTTTTTAATAAGAGGGTCATTGCTACATTTTTTGTCTATCTCTTTTCTAAAGTGTCTTAACAATCCCTGAACAGGCCATGCCGAACCTTCACCAAATGCGCAAATTGTATGGCCTTCAATTTGTTTTGTAACATCCTCTAGTAGATCTATATCGCTTAATGTTGTTTCACCTTTAGTAGCTCTATTTAAGATTCTCCACATCCAACCTGATCCCTCCCTGCAAGGAGTGCATTGACCGCAGCTTTCATGTTTATAAAATCTTGCTATTCTTGCCATACAAGAGACGATGTCTTGGTCTTTATTGATTACAACTATTCCAGCGGTTCCTAAGCCACTTTGATTCTCGATTAAAGAGTCGAAATCCATTTTAATTGTCTCACAAACTTTTTTGGGCAATAATGGCATTGAAGATCCGCCTGGTATAACTGCTTGTAAATTATCCCAGCCACCCACAACTCCTCCAGCGTATGTATTTATCAAATCTTTGAGTGGGATACCCATTTCCTCCTCTACATTACATGGGGAATTTACATTTCCAGAAATACAAAAGATTTTTGTACCAGTATTTTTTGGTCTACCTAAGGACGCAAACCACTTCCCTCCGCGTCTTAAAATGGTAGGGACTACTGCAATTGTCTCAACATTATTTACAATAGTTGGGCAACCATATAAACCAACGAGCGCTGGAAATGGTGGTTTTAATCTAGGTTGACCTTTGTTCCCTTCTATACTTTCTAATAATGCAGTTTCCTCGCCACAGATATAAGCTCCGGCACCATAGTGAATATGAATATCAAAATCCCATCCAGATCCACAAGCATTTTTACCCAAATAATTTTTTTTATAAGCTTGATCTATCGCTGTTTGAAGTCGCTGACCCTCAAAAGTGTACTCACCTCTAATATAAACATAACAAATATGAGCTCCGGTTGCAAAACCTGCTATTAAACATCCTTCAATTAATTTTTGAGGTTCAAATCTTAATATATCACGATCTTTACATGTCCCTGGTTCTGACTCATCAGCATTAATTACTAAATAATGCGGTCTTGAACCAATTTTTTTAGGTGCAAAGGACCATTTCATTCCTGTTGAAAAACCAGCACCACCTCTCCCTCTTAATTCTGAGGTTTTGATTTCATTAATGATCCAATCTTTTCCTTTTAAAATAATTTCTTTAGTATCCTTCCAGTCATCACGCTCTATTGCTTTTTCTAATTCCCAACCGTGATTATTGTACAAATTTTTAAATATTTTGTTCTCTTCTTTAAGCATGATCTGTTCCATTAGTTGTTTTAATATTTTCAGGGGAAGTGTTCTTCCTTCCTCTATAAGAGCCAGGCTTTAATATTTTATTTTCAAATATAGACTCAATTATTTTAGCTGTACTTTTTTCATCTAAATCTTCGTAGTAATGATCATTTATTTGCATCATTGGAGCATTAACACAAGCTCCTAAACATTCTACTTCTGACCAAGAACATTCTCCATTTTTTGAAATTTGATTTTCTTTTTCAGATATTTTTTCTTTACAAACTTTCACTACTTTGTCTGCGCCTCTTATCAAGCATGGTGTTGTCGTACACACTTGAATAAAATATTTTCCTACAGGCGACAAATTAAACATGCTGTAAAAAGTAGCTACTTCATAAACACTTATGTATGGCATTGATAGATATTTTGAAATATATTTTATAGCCGCTAAAGGTATCCAGTTATCATTCTGTTTTTGAGCTAGATACAAAAAAGGCATCACGGCACTTTTTTTTCTTTTTTCTGGATACTTTTTTAATATTTCTTCCGCAATAATTTTAAATTTATCTCTAAACTCAAATTTTTTAGGTTGCTCTGGATTAACTTTTTTTAGACTCATCTATCAACCTCTCCAAAAACAATATCTAATGATCCTAAAACAGCTGGAACATCCGCTAACATGTGACCTCTAATTAAGAAATCCATTGCTTGTAAATGTGAAAATCCCGGGGCTCTTATTTTACATCTGTAAGGTCTGTTACTTCCATCGGAAATTAAATATACTCCAAATTCTCCTTTAGGTGCTTCAACTGAGGTGTAAACATTGCCTGCAGGCACTCTAAATCCTTCAGTAAATAATTTAAAGTGATGGATTAATGCTTCCATAGATTGTTTTAAATCCTCTCTATTTGGAGGTGAAATTTTTCCATCTACAGTTTTAATGGGTCCTTTAGGTAAATTTTTAATGCATTGTTTAATTATTTTTACACTCTCTCTCATTTCTTCAATCCTACAGAGATATCTGTCATAGCAGTCTCCATTTTTTCCTACAGGGATTTTAAAATCTAAATCTTGGTAGCACTCATAAGGTTGGGACTTTCTCAAATCCCAAGAAACACCAGAACCTCTAAGCATAACTCCTGTAAAACTATGATCTAACGCATCTTTTTTTGATACCAGCCCAATATCAACATTTCTTTGTTTAAATATTCTATTCTCTGTCAATAGATCCTCTAAATCATCGATAATTTTTGGGAATGTTTCACAAAATTTTCCTATGTCTTCTATTAGTTTTGTGGGCAAGTCCTTATGTACTCCACCAGTTCTAAAATAATTAGCATGTAACCTTGATCCTGAAGCTCTCTCGTAAAAAGTCATAAGAGTCTCTCTTTCTTCGAACCCCCATAATGAAGGTGTTAAGGCTCCCACGTCTAGTGCTTGGGTAGTAACATTTAATATATGGCTTAATATTCTTCCAATTTCACAAAAAATTACTCTAATATACTTTGCTCTAACAGGTACTTCTATTTTTAGTAATTTTTCTGTAGCTAAAGCAAAAGCATGTTCTTGGTTCATTGGTGCAACGTAATCGAGTCTATCAAAATAAGGTAACGCTTGCGTGTAAGTTTTGTTTTCTATAAGTTTTTCAGTGCCTCTATGCAGTAATCCGATATGTGGGTCTGCCTTCTCAACAATCTCTCCTTCTAATTCAAGAATAAGTCTTAACACTCCGTGCGCTGCCGGGTGTTGAGGCCCAAAATTTAAAGTCATTGATTTAGTTTTTTTCATTTTTTTTACTTTCTTTCACATCTTTGAGATATTTTGTTCCCTCCCAAGGGCTATTGAAATCAAAATTTCTATAATTTTGCTCTAGCTTTACTGGTTCGTATATTACCTTTTTGTCTTTCTCACTATATCTAACTTCATTAAATCCAGTTAACGGAAAGTCTTTTCTTAAAGGATGTCCTTTAAAATTATAATCGGTTAGTATTCTTCTTAGATCAGGATGATTTAAAAATTTTATCCCGTACATATCAAATATCTCTCTCTCCATCCAATTAGCTGAAGGAAATATTTTAACTAAAGATGGTATTTTTTCATTTGTTTCAAACTTTATTGAGATTTTGATTCTAAAATTATTCTTTATAGAAAGCAGCAAATATACTAATTCAAATCTTTTTTCTTCATTAGGATAATCTATTGCAGCTATGTCAATTAATTGATTGAAATTAAATCTGCTATCTAATTTTAAAAATTTTATAACTTCTATAATTTCACTCACTGATGTTTTAAACTGTAATTCTTCAAATTTTATCTCAGATCCAGAAATCTTGCTTGAAAGTTCTGCGTTAATTAGTTTTTCTATCTTATCTAAATTTTGATTAGTCATAGTTATCTATTAATGTTACCTTCTCTTCTTATTTTTTTCTGAAGTTGAAGAATTCCATATAACAATGCTTCAGCTGAAGGGGGACACCCAGGGACGTAAATATCAACAGGAACGATTTTATCACAACCTCTAACAACAGAATACGAATAATGATAATAACCACCCCCATTAGCACAACTGCCCATGGATATCACATACCTTGGTTCAGGCATCTGATCATAAACTTTTCTTAAAGCTGGTGCCATTTTATTTGTTAATGTTCCAGCAACAATCATCACATCTGATTGTCTAGGTGAGGCTCTTGGTGCGGCACCAAATCTCTCAAGATCATATCTCGGCATCGAAGTATGCATCATCTCAACTGCACAACAAGCCAGTCCAAAAGTCATCCAGTGCAAAGATCCGGTCCTAGCCCAATTTATTAAATTATTAGTTGAAGTTGTAATAAATCCTTGTTCAGCAAAATCTTTAGCGATTTGTTTAAATTCGTCAGGTACTTTTTTTAATCTTTCATCTGAGTCTAATATTCTCATTCCCACTCCAAAGCTCCTTTTTTCCATTCATATATAAAACCAATAGTTAAAACTGCCAAAAATAACATCATTGACCAAAATCCAAACACTCCAATTTTTCCTAATGTGATTGCCCAAGGAAATAAAAAGGCTATTTCTAAATCAAAGATAATGAATAATATGGCCACAAGATAAAATCGCACATCAAACTCCATTCTAGAGTCATCGAATGCATCAAATCCACATTCATAAGCTGACAGTTTCTCAGGATCTGGGTTGCTTGGAGATGATATGTAGTTAATTATTATAAAACCTATACTGATTAATAAGGCTATAAATAAAAATATAATAATTGATAAGTAATCTGTTAAAAAGTTATAAATCATTTTAATCAATATCTACCTCAATACACATAGCTTGAGGATTTTTATATTAATCTTAATTACGATTTATATCATATCCGATGATGAGTCTAGGACCGTTATGTAGCAATTAGTTGATAATGATTCTCAAAACCTTTATTAAGTCTTTATAAATTATTATGAAAATAGAGTTTTTCTCAATCAATTTCTAAATTAATAATAGTTATGTTTTTTATAAAAGAATACAAGGCAAAAAAAATTAAAGCACCAGACAATTTTTCAAACAGAAGAAGAATCATGTCTAGTGAAAATAACAATTTAATTTATTTATTAAATAAAAGATTCTCGTGGATGAAAAAATATATTAAAGGTAAACAAATTATAGTTGAACTTGGGTCGGGAAATGGATGTATTAAAAAAGTTATTGATAATAAGAAAATTATTCTAACAGATATAATTAAATATCCATGGATCGATAAGAAAGTTGATATGTTAAAAATTAACTTAGGGAAAAAATATTTGAAAAAAGTTGATGTTTTTATAATAAATCACTCCCTCCATCATTGTGCAAATCCAGCTTTAACTCTAAAAAGAATGTCAAATTACTTGAAAAAGAATGGTCGCGTACTTATTAATGAACCTGAAACTTCATTCTTTTTAAAACTAATTCAAGTATTATTAGACGATGAAGATTGGTCGTTAAAGGCTAAAGTATTTGATAGTAAAAGTATTTTTAATCCAAAGAGTCCTTGGGTCTCCAATACAGCTGTGGCTCAACTTTTATTTAAAGATGATAAAAAATTTCATGATCATTTCCCTCAATATATGATTGAGAAAAATAAACTGTCTGAATTTTTTATTTTTTTGAATTCTGGTGGTGTAAACTCAAGTTTCTTCCATATTAAACTAAGCAACTTCTTTTTAAGACTGTTTAATATTTTGGACAATATTTTAATCTTTTTTTTGCCAAGTATTTTTGCTTTAAATAGAACTACAGTTTTAAAAAAAATAAATGAAAATAAAAAATAAAAGTTTCTTAAATATATCGTTGCTGATTTTCTTAATTTTTTTTTCAATAACATTTAATCAATATCATGGATATATAGGAATTTTGCCTATTGATAGTTTTTTAATTTTTAATTCAGGGTATGATTTAATGAATGGATACTTTCCATTTAAAGATTATTGGACTATTAAAGAACCTTTTATCGATTTAATACAAGCATTTTTTTTTAAAGTTCTTGGTGTTTCTTGGTTTTCTTATGTCTTTCACGCGTCAGTTTTTAATTGTATTATTACTATATATACTTTTTATTTATTTAAAAAACTTAATCTAAATAACAACTTAAGTTTTTTTTATTCTATTAGTGTAGCAATATTAACTTACCCAACAGCGGGCACACCCTTTAGTGACCATCATACTTTAATATTTTGTTTGTTATCACTTTATTTTTTTATTTTAGCGGTAAATGAAAATAAAAAAATTTTTTGGTTTATAATTCCTCTATTACTTGGATTCTCTTTTTTATCAAAACAGGCACCAACCGTTTATGTTATTTTCGTTATTACTGTATTATCAATTGTATTTTTTGTTAGATCAAAAAATATATCAAATTTCGTAGCGGCAATCTCAGGTACTACAGCATTTTTATTATTATTTTTTATTTTAATCTATTTAGGTAATATTAATTTTAACGATTTTATAATTCAATATTTTGCATACCCTAAATCGCTTGGTGGAAGTAGATTGGAGTGGTTGTCACCATTTGAATTTCAAAGAATTTTTTGGCGTTATAAATTGCAATATCTGTCGATAGCAATATTAATTTATCTATTTATAAAATTCTCTTTTTCAAAACAAAAGAAAGAAAATTATTCAGATTATTTAATAATGATAAGTATAATTTCTTTTTGCTTATTAACTATAATGCATCAATTAATGACAATTAATGCAATTTTTATATATTGTTTAATACCAATTTTCTGTGGGTTCTCTCACATCTTTTCAAAAAAATATTTGGGTAGAGAAAAAATAATTGGTCGTTTTTTGATCACCTTGACCCTATGCTCCACTGTATATTATTATTTTAACTATATAACAAATCGTACATTTATGGATTTAAGAGGTGTTGACTTAACTAACTCGCTAGATGGAAAAAAAATACATCCAGCATTATCAAATATTAAATGGATAACAATGTTTTATCCGGATAATCCTGAGGAAGAAATATCAAATATTAAAATGGCATTAAAAATAATTAAGGAAGATAAAAGCAAAAAAATGTTAATAACGGACTATCAATTTATTTCTGTTTTTTTGAAAGAATACGACTACTCACCAACAAGATTTTGGTATGATTTTCATGGTTATCCATCTGAAGATAATAAGTATTTTAGTTATTGGAAACAATTTGTTTTGAAAAAAATTAAAAATAATAACATAAAAAATATTTATGTATTGAAACCTTTACATGGAGAAACTAAGCCATTAGAAAATATTCTGAAAGGGTGCTACCAAAGAAAAAATTTTTCAGAAGTCTTTTACAAATTAATTTTAAAAAATTGTTAAGCTTAATGGCGGGAGTGACGGGACTCGAACCCGCGGCCTCCTGCGTGACAGGCAGGCGCTCTAACCAAACTGAGCTACACCCCCAAATGGTGGGTGGTAAA
>MDTG01133504.1_pt1 | contig 26408 bp, 23 predicted proteins | sample 811421 | NCBI WGS metagenome assembly MDTG01 (sample SAMN05326645, study PRJNA326480) | marine metagenome | isolation source: seawater | place: Pacific Ocean: South East | collected 2011
TCACGGTCTCAAAACCATCTGGCCATGCGCGTTCATGGCACCAGCAGTTATTAGCTGGATCCCATAATACCTGCAGCACATCTTTGGCATCCAGCGCGTCTATCAGCTTCACGGCTGTATAGTTAGAATTTACCATCGTGCCATTGCCCGTTTCAACCACCAGGGTGACGCCTTCTGCTCTGGCAAGCTCTGTGGCAGGAGCGATAAGGGGCGGCAATGTATCCCATGCCCCTTTGGCAACATTCCATTGTTCTGCCCCGTTCATTCCCCATAAAATTTGCTCTTTTTTTTGGGTCATAATGCGAACCAAAGGCGAAGATAGCTGATGGGCCATATCTATTACCCGCTTTAAAGCTTCCATATGACGGGTATGATCTAGATCGCCGGGCCGATTGCCAGTTGTGAGACCAGCAAAAATATGCCGGGAAAGACAGGAAACAGGTTTCTGATACTGTTTCAACAGTTCTTTAATTTTGGCCATATCGCTAGCATCATGATCCCCAATTTCATGATCCCAGATAAATTGCAGTTCGGCATATTGCAAACCAAATTCATCCATAACTTTTAGCGCATGTTCAAAATCGCGGCTAATACCGTCGCAAATCACCCCTAATTTCATTTGCCCCTATCTCCTGTTAATCTGTTCCCTTTTATGCAACGGCCGCTTTATACATCCATTAGCGATGCAATTCAGCGCCGACAATTTCCTCTAGCAGGCGAGTTACTACCCAATTATCCCCGTCCGGATATTTTGATTTTCCAGCGTGAAATAACTGCATCGCTGTGGACGCTGTATGCAGCGGCACACCTAGTTGTTCTGCCATCGATAAACAAATTGTCAAATCCTTGTGCATCGTTGAAATATGGCTCCCTGTTCCAGCAAATTTACGGTCAATAATATTTTCAAGTGCGGTGCGTGCTACCCCGCATCCAGCCCCAGAGGTAGAGACAACCTTAAATAAAGTTTCCCCATCAATACCAGCTTTTGCAGCGAGCGAAGCGGCTTCAAAGGTCGCCGAGAAAATAGACCCGATAATAGATTGCAGACAAGCCTTTACCATCTGCCCCGTCGGCGCGGCATCCCCAACAATATGAATGGTCGATGAAACAGCTTCCATTATCGGATGGCACGCGGTAAGGGCAGCTTCAGGCCCGGCGGCCATCATTGTCAGCGTGCCAGATTGTGCGCCCGGAAAGCCGCCACTAACCGGGCTATCTATCAGGTGAATAGCTGTGTCTGCCAGCCTTTTACCTATCGCTTCAGCCTCTGCTGGCTTTATGGTGGCGGTCAGAATAATAGACGTGCCATTTGACATATTTGTAGCCAACCCGCCCTCGCCAAAAATAACGGCCTCTGCTTGTGCGCCTGTCATCACCATCACGAATACTGCGCTAGCATCACGGGCTAATTCAGCAAGGTCTGCTGCCGCAATTCCGCCAGCCTTTGTAAAAGCCTGCATGCGCTCTGTATCTAGGTCTAGCCCATGCACTGCAAACCCGTTTGAAATCAAATTCTTGGCGATACCGCTACCCATATCCCCGATGCCTACTATACCAACTTTTGTCACGGACCTAGACCCCCCTTTTTTCGCACATCAGCAAAATGAAAATGGTCATTTAATAACAAACCAAAAAACAGCCCCCTTCAACAAAAAAGAGGGTTTGGTTAATTTTCTTTTGCCGTTGACATGCCTTGCGTTAAAGCGACACTGTAAGACGCTTTATTTTTTATTAAACTTTTTGGGTGTTTTATGAACCTTTTTACCCGCCTACAAGCGCATCATCATGCTGGCAAGACCATCCCTATTGCGATGATAGGGGCAGGAAAATTTGCCACTATGTTTTTAACTCAATTACGCAAATTACAGGCAATTCATTTGGCCTGTCTGGTAGATTTAAATCCAGAAGGGGCGAAGCAGAATCTAGCGCTGGCCGGATGGCCAGAAGAGGGCTATGACGCCACAGATATAGATACTGCCCTGCGCTGTAAAACAATTTGCGTGAGCGATGATTGGCAAGCCGCCATAGACCACCCCGGCATTGAAATTATTATTGAGGTGACGGGCGACCCGCTGGCCGCGGTTGAGCATATAACCGCTGCATTTGCAGCGCAAAAACATGTCATTAATGTCACCGTTGAAGCAGATGCCTTTTGCGGGGCAGGGCTTGCCGCCGCCGCCAGCGATGCCGGGGTGATTTATTCTATGGCCTATGGCGACCAGCCTGCATTGGCAGCAGATTTAATAGACTGGGCTAGGGCCTGTGGCTTCATGGTGATGGCAGCGGGCAGAGGACATAAATGGATGCCTCATTACCGTCATTCCACGCCAGATACAGTCTGGAATCATTGGGGGCTGACGGCCGAGCAGGCAGCGCGTGGCAAGCTAAATCCAAAGATGTTTAATGCCTTCCTTGATGGGTCTAAACCAGCGATAGAAGCAGCCGCGATTGCCAATGCCTGTATTTTGAAAGCCCCAAAAGAAGGGCTGGCCTTTCCATCTGGTGCTATCGAAGATATCCCGCAATTAATGCGCCCAAAAGCGCTGGGGGGTATTTTAGAAGATAGCGAAATGGTGGAGGTAATATCCTGTCTAGCCGAAGATGGCACCCCGATAGTTAATGATATCCGTAAAGGCGTATGGGTCGCTATTGAAGCGGATAGCGACTATATGAAAAACTGCTTTGAAGAATATAGCGTAACCACCGATGATACTGGCCGCTACATGGCTGCCCATAAAAAATGGCATCTTATCGGTTTGGAACTCGCTATATCGGTGGCCAATATTGCTTTTCGGGGCGAAGCAACGGGCTTTGCACGGGTTTTTAATGCTGATGTGGCGGCGATTGCCAAATCATCTTTGCAGCGAGGCACCCTGCTGGATGGAGAAGGCGGCGCGACCATCTATGGCGGTTTGCGTACAGCCTGCGATAGCGTGGCAGGTAGCTATCTACCGCTAGGGCTTGCTAATCATGCAAAGCTGAAAGTTGATATTCAGCCCGACCAGATAATCACTTTTGCAGATGTCGAGATAGATGAGAGAAGTAAAGCCTTTGAAATGCGCCAATATACACAGACCAGACTTGATGCACCGCCACTGGTCTGGGTGGGCGCCTGATGCGTAAAAATCTATATATCAATCAAGACGTTAAAAAATTGTATAGATTATAAGGATTATTGTGGCCAGCATGGACAGTGTTATCACAGCGCATGAAAGTAAAAAACTGCGTAATACGCTTGGCCGTTTTGCCACCGGTGTGGCTGTTGTCACTACCAGTTCTGACAGCAACCAGCCAAGTGGGTTGACGATCAATTCATTCAGCTCCGTATCTCTTGATCCTCCCCTTATTTTATGGAGTCTTAGCTTAAACTCTGCGCGGCGCGACATTTTCGAAAGCGCAGAATATTTTGCTGTTAACATATTAGCTGGCGACCAGCTAGACCTGTGTCAGCATTTTTCTTCTACCGCACCAGATCTGTTTTCAAATATTGCGTGGCAACCTTCGCCCAATGGTCAACCTATTTTAGATGGGGTGGCAGCCAGCCTTGAATGCCGGACATGGAATTTGGTAGAGGGCGGTGACCATATCATTATTCTGGGTGAGGTTTTAGCCCACCATCATAATGATAAAGCCCCGCTTATTTTCTTAAAAGGTCAGCTTACCTCCCTGTAATGACCTATAAAACAAGCTGACCCCCGGCCTTGTCTATAGACCTGTTTCTATCAGTGTTACACCAGTTGTTTTACGCCCTGTTAAGGCACGAAACGCCTCTGCTGTATCTGCTAAACCATAGCGCTGATTTACGCTTGCCTTAATTTTGCCCGCGCCTAGCATGGAGAACAGATTCTGAGCCATCTCGGCTAATTGCGCGTTAGAAGCAATATAAGTGGCAAGCGTTGGACGCTGTGCATAAAGAGAGCCATTCGCCGCTAAATCCGCTAATTTGAAATCTGTGATAAGCCCGCTAGACTGGCCAAAAGCGATAAAATGCCCACAATCCTGCAAGACCTGAAGCGAGCCGGGATAGGTATCCTTGCCCACAGAATCATAAACGGCCCGCACCCCCTTGCCGCCAGTAATATCCTTGACCGCGCCGACAAAATCATCTTTTGAATAATTAATCACATGGTCATATCCAGCTTCGCTAGCAAGCGCACATTTCTCTTTAGAACCTGCCGTCCCAATAGAAGTGACGCCGATAGCCTTTAGCCATTGCCCCGCCAACAGACCAACCCCGCCAGCCGCCGCATGGAACAACACCGTATCGCCTGCCTGTAAACGCACGGAACGGGTAAGCAAATATTCAACCGTCATACCCTTAAGCATCGTCGCCGCTGCCATATCATCAGATACATTATCTGGCAGTTGGACGAGCCGGTCTGCGGCGATTGCCCGCTCTTCAGCAAAAGCCCCAACCACCATCGGATAACCAACACGGTCGCCTTCTTTAAAGCCGGTTACGCCTTCGCCAACCGCTATTACTTTGCCTACCCCTTCATTGCCCGGCACAAATACATCATTTTCAGGAAAGGGATAAACGCCAGAAGTCTGGTATACATCCAAAAAATTCAGACCCATTTTTGTTTGCGATACAGTTACCTGACCTGCAGCTGGGCTAGGGGTAGGCCGGTCACGCAACTCTAATACATCTGAATTCCCCGGTGTTTCTGCACAAATGAAACGTCCCATATTTTCTCTCCTCAATGAAATATCTGCTTAAAGTTGGCAAAAGCGCCTAAGTGACCAAAACGCCATGACAATCTAATAATAGACGCGCTTTCGCAATTGTCATGTTGTTTTTGGCTTGTCAGCCACTTGGATGTCTAGGCAGACTAATACGGATATTATCTATCCTGAAAGCTACTTTTTTTAGTGAGGAGTAACATCCATGAATGCGAGCTCTAGCCGCGCTTCTGCCTTGCGCCCTAGCCTGATACGAGAAGTTGCAGAAACCGGCATGAATATGCGCGATATCATCCCGCTCTGGTTTGGTGAGGGGCGCTGGCCGACTTCTGAAATCGCAGTTGCCGCTGCCCGAAAGGCCCTTTCAGAAGAAGATCATTTCTATCAGCCTAATAGCGGCAAACCTACTTTGCGCCGCTGTTTGCAAAATTATATGAATAGATTATATGCGCTTAAATTAGATATATCCTCTATCACCGTGACCGGTTCTGGTATGCAAGCGATGATGCTGAGTGCGCAAGCCCTAATCGACCCGGGAGATAAAATTATAATGGTTGGCCCGGCATGGCCGAATTTGGCAGAGAGTTTCAAAATTGCGGGCGGAATGATTACGTCCATCTCATTAATGCCTGAAAATGGGCGCTGGCATCTGGATATGGACAGATTGCTAGATAGCCTTACCTCTGATACCAAAGCGGTGCTGATCAACTCGCCTAACAACCCCACTGGCTGGGTAATGCCAGCAGATGCCCAAAAGATATTACTAAATCATTGTCGTAAACAGGGTATTTGGATTATCTCAGACGATGTCTATTCACGTCTTTATCAGCATGGCGATGCCGCACCGCATATGATGAGCCTTTGCGCCCCCGAAGATAGGGTAATCTCTGTAAATAGTTTTTCCAAGGCGTGGTCAATGACGGGCTGGCGACTTGGCTGGCTGGCTGGCCCGCCTGAATTAGAACTCATACTCGCCCAGCTTACCGAATATAATATTTCTTGTAGCGCAGGTTTTATTCAAGAAGCTGGTCTGGCGATGATAGAGCATGGGGAGGGGGAGGTGCGCCAGCTACAAACGCGCCTTACCGAAAGCTATCAGCTGACAAAAGCCCGCTTGCAAGCTATCACAGAGGTAGATTTTATCGACCCCGATGGTGCATTTTATAGCTTTTTTTCTATCCATGGCATGCGTAATAGCACTGGCTTTTGTAAAGCTTTGCTAAAAACTGCAGGGGTGGGGCTTGCCCCGGGGCTTGCTTTTGGCACGGAGGCAGAAGGCTATTTAAGGCTTTGTTATGCGCAAGAACCTGCGCTGCTAAATGATGCCTTTGACCGATTTGAAACGGGCTATAAACAGGCGATTATAGAAAGCCATTAGCGCCAATGGGAAGCAAAAGAAAAGACATTTAGAATTTGAGAGTTTCTAAGGAAATGGAGTGTGCAATGTATATTGATCAAAACGAAATAACGAACTGGCTAACAGAAATCTTTACCGCTGCTGGCTGTCCAGAAGAGGAAGCCGCATTGGTCGCGACACATTTGGTGGATGCAGACGCATCTGGCCATCCAAGCCACGGCATTGTTCGGGTACCCCGCTATATGGAATATATCAACGAAGGAACTGTGCGCCCAGTTTGTGCCCATGAAACCCTGATGTCATCTGGTAGTTTGCGCCTTATTGACGGGCTATATAGTTTTGGTCAGGTTTTAGGTCATTATGTTGTGGCACAAGCAAAACAGATGGTTGCAGAAGATGGGCTGGCCTTAATAGGGTTGCGCAATGCAGGACATCTAGGGCGTATTGGTAGCTGGGCAGAATTGCTGGCGGAAGATGGGCTTGTCTCCCTGCATTTTGTCACGGTTGCAGGCTCGCGCATTGTTGCCCCTTTTGGCGGACGAGAAGCCCGCATTTCAACTGCCCCTATTGCTATCGGTATACCGCAAGACGACGGCAATCACTTTATTCTAGATTTTGCTACTAGCCGCGTTGCAGAAGGCAAAATTTTAGTCAGCCAGAAAACTGGCACCAAATTGCCTACCGATGCGATGGTTGATAAAGATGGCGGGGATTCAGACCAGCCTGTAACCATCTACGGGGAAAGCGCGGCGAGCTCGGTGCCAAATCCGCGTAGCGGTAAGGGGGCTATACAGACTTTTGGCCAACATAAAGGCTCTGGGCTAGGGTTGGCCTGCGAGCTTCTAGCAGGAGCATTGACAGGGGCCGGCACTAACGCACATGAGCGCCCTTTTTGTAATGGCATGTTATCGCTCGTCTTTAGGGCAGATGATTTTGATACTGAAAACGCGATGCAGCAGGAAGTTCAAGATTTTATCGCCTCTATTCGTGACTGCCCGCCACGCGAAGCAGGAAAGGCCGTGCTTATTCCGGGTGACCCTGAGCGTGCTATGCGTGCCGAAGTACAGGCTAAGGGGGTTAGCTTAGGCGAGGCTATTATTGACCAGTTAAAGACTATCTCTGACGGGCTATCTGTGGCGCGGCCGGATGGCCTATCCTAAGCAGGCTAAGGGTGGCTAGGTTCTGGATCTCTCAAACGCCACCCATGCTTCCTCAAAGCTCTTAAAATCAAAGCCGGGCTTGTTTGCCGCTTTCAAGACAATTTGCTCACTTGCGGTGAGCTGGTCTAGGGCGGCTACCATATCCCCTAGATTTTCAGCAGGGATAACACATGCGCCATGCCTATCTGCATGGATAAGATCGCCGGCCCGCACCTGCATACCAAACACCTCGACCGGACAATCATAATCCAGCACATGCACAAAGCCATGGCTTGGCCCAATAGACCCCGCTAGCACAGGAAACCCGGTTGGCAAATCCCCTAAATCGCGCACTAGCCCGTTCGTAACCACCCCTTCCAGACCAAAACCTTTATGAACGCTAGTGTTAATCTCCCCCCAATAAGCACCGCAAGCCTGCTCATAGTCGGTATCTTCGATAACGATAATGCCCGGGCGTGCGCCTTCTGCCACATAGCGATAATAGCCCATCCTGCGCTCCCGCAATGTCTCAGCACTATCCTCTGGCGGCGTCTTGCCCTTAATTTTAGCGGTTAGTGCATAGCCCACTAATGCCGGGGCTTCTGGCTCTGTGCTAACTAATTGCTGACGGGTGAAATTGGCAAATCCGCGCTTTTTCTGCGCTACCTCAATAGCATTGCAAATTGTAGGTGTATCTACTGCCTTCAATCTTTCTAATAATTCTGTATCGATAGCCATTATCTGCTTACTCCCCTGCAATATTTAGATTATAAAAAGCGCGTTTATTCTGCTGTCCAGCCACCATCAACTAACAGGCTGGTTCCGGTAATCATTGAAGCCGCATCTGAGGCTAAAAACACAACACTACCCATAATATCTTCAACTTCGGCCACACGGCCTAATTTAATCTTGCCCATTATCCACGAATGTTTTTCTGGATCATCGAAGGTTGACTGAGTAAGAGCGGTGCGCACAAAGGTTGGGCAGACCGTATTAATACGCACACCAAACTGTCCCCATTCAATCGCCATTGCTTTAGTAAAGCCCTCGACACCAAATTTAGAGGCGCAATAAACCGATCTCTCCATACCGCCAACATGCGCCATTTGTGAAGTAATGTTGATAATGGAACCGGGCTTGCCAGCCTCTATCAACTGGCGGGCTATAGCTTGCGAGACAAAATAGGCGCCGCGCAGATTTACATCCATTACGGCATCAAAATTATCCTTTTCTGTATCTATCGCAGGGCCATGTTTAGCTATTCCGGCTGAGTTTACCAGAATATCAAAATGGCCAAGCGCATCGAGGCTTTCTTGCATTTGCACAACATTACTAACATCCATAATGGCCGCACTAGCGGATAAGCCAGCAGCCTTAGCCGCCGCAACAAACGCATCTAACTTATCTTGCGATCGCGCTGCAACAACGACATCCGCGCCAAATTCAGCCAAAGCAGCAGCACAGCCAAGCCCGATACCTGAAGATGCGCCCGTAATAAGCGCACGCCGTCCATCAAGGCGAAAAGCAGGGGTTTTAGGCAGTTCCATATTTTTAAACTTTCTTGATGTCATTTATATAGCTAATCAATTATTCGGCCGCCTCACCATAAGGTACATTATGACCGCCATATCGGCGCACTCTGATATTGCACTGCTCCGCATGCCCAACAAAACCCTCCAGCATACATAGCCGGGAGCCATATGCCCCTATCATAGCCGCAGCTTCATCTGTCATTACTTTCTGGTAGCTATGGGTTTTAAGGAATTTACCTACCCATAATCCGCCTGTATAGCGTCCAGCCTTTTTTGTTGGCAGAGTGTGATTAGTGCCAATAACCTTATCCCCGTTCGCAACATTGGTGCGTGGACCCAAAAACAACGCCCCATAACAGGTCATATTTTCCAAAAACCAGCCATCTCTGTCGGTCATTACCTGAACATGCTCAGAAGCAATATCATCTGCAACTTCAAGCATTTCATCATAGCTGTCACAGACAATGACCTCACCATAATGTTGCCAACTAACCGATGCGGTATCTGCGGTAGGCAAAATAGCTAGAAGCCGATCGATCTCGCTAAGGGTCTCACGCGCTAATTTTTCAGAATTCGTTAGCAAGACAGCGGGCGAGTTATAGCCATGCTCTGCCTGACCCAAAAGGTCAGTGGCGCATAATTCTGCATCAACGCTTTCATCTGCGATCACCATAGTCTCGGTAGGGCCAGCAAATAAATCAATACCCACCCGTCCATAAAGCTGGCGCTTAGCCTCTGCCACATAGGCATTTCCAGGCCCTACCAACATATGCACAGGGTCTATCGTTTGCGTTCCAAGCGCCATAGCGCCAACTGCCTGTATTCCCCCAAGTACATAAATTTCATGCGCACCGCCTAGATGCATAGCAGCGATAACAGCTGGGTTTGGCGCCCCATTAAAAGGCGGCGTGGCAGCAACGATGCGCGGCACACCAGCTACAGAAGCGGTCGCCACAGACATATGGGCAGAAGCCACCATCGGGAACTTTCCGCCGGGCACATAACAGCCAACTGATTGCACTGGAATATTTTTATGTCCCAGAATAACCCCGGGCAGCGTTTCCACCTCTACGTCGCGCATACTATCGCGCTGAATCTGAGCAAATTTTCTGACCTGATCTTGAGCAAACTTTAAATCTTCCATATCACGGTCAGATACTTGCGCCATCAAATCTTCAATTGCAGAGGCCGAAAGCCGGAAAGCAGGCGGGCTATATTTATCGAATTTTTCTGACAAGACGCGCACCGCTGTATCGCCTTCCCTTTCAATAGATGCCAAAATTTCTTCAACATTTTTTCGGACTTGCGCATCATCTTCAGCACGCGCTGTTTCTGTCTTACCGTTTTTTAAATACCGAATAGCCATAAAAATCCCTCATAGAATATGCGCTCTTTTACCCAAACCCTGAAACTCTTCTTAATGTAATCTTTATCATAAACGAGAAAAGCTCTTTTTTTAAAAAAGGGCTATATCGCTTTCCTACCTAACGAAATAGCGGTGCTAGCGAAGCGGCAAGAATTTCTGCCTGCTTGGCGATTGTGCCGGCACCGATAACATCACCAAGACTGCTCGCAGTCATTGCGCCTATGCCATATAAATTATCATACGGTTTTTTCTGGCCATCTAGCACTTTAAAATCAGGCGCAATGCGGGCGCCGCGCTGGCTAAAATCTGAGGCGATAATGCCGGCGTTTAGCAATTTCAATATCAGGGGGCAGGCTGCAGGCCCTGTGCAATTCACTATTTTATCTGCGGCTAAGGTGGTGCCATCTTGCAACTGCACCAAGAGCTTGGTCTCTTGCGCTTTTAACCCGTTAACCCGACCCTTAATCAAGTGAAGCTGGCCTTTATTTATCATCGCTTGAGCGGCCTCAAAATTTTGCGGTGCAGACCTGAACCGCGCCAATTGCCACCAACGCCCCATATAGCGCAATAACCGTTTTTTTTCTGTATCATCCAAGCCTTGCCATACGGCATTTAAATTTATGCGAAGCCCTTCAAAACGAGACTGCCAAGCTGGCTCTGTCCAATTTCGTGAACCTAGAGTGTTTGAGAAGAATTTTAAAAACTGGCTAGCAGAGGCGATATTATCTGGCCATTTGACTGGCGGCTCAATTTTCCAGTCAGTTTGTTTTGGGGGTAAGACAGCAAAGGGCATCACTACCTCAATCCTGCCTTCATGGCCTTTATTTGCTAGACTGTAAAGGCCATCCATCGCTGTTAGACCACCGCCAATGAAAACAATTTTATCTCTTGTCTTGATGTTTTCCAGCCACTTTCCAGACCAAGGATTTTCTACTGCCCTTTCTGCTGAAACGCTGGTAGAGACATCACATGGCCAGCGCGGTGGCGGGTTGCCTGTTGCCAGAACCAATTGATCCGCCATTAGGCTATCCCCGTTGGCAAGATTAAGTTGCCAGCGCTGTTTATTTGGTGCCAAGTTTGCAACCTGCATATCCAAAAAATTCAGCTCATGAAAGCCTTTGATACGCTTCCTAAGATAGGAGAGATAACGCGCAAAATCAGACCTCCGATAAAAGGCGCCTTGCGGATTATGCGCCTCATTATCTTCAAGGTTTGTGGCCGCCCAGTTCAAAAAATCATCTGGCTGGCTGGAAAATATGCGCATTATCTGGGCCCTGACATTTAGCCTGTAATCACCATGCGTAGAGCCATACGCAGCACCATACCCAAAAGGAAGTGGGCCAATAATGGTTATGTCAGTTGCTTTTACGGCATGTGTTTCTAGCAAATGTGCCGCGAGGCAAAAACTGGAAAAGCCGCTGCCTATAATGACCAACGAATGAACATTAATATCTGGGGATTTCGCCGACACCTAAGCACCTACTAAAGCAAAAGGCAAAAAGGAGAGGTTATGCTTCCGACGGCCCACCTTGTTCTTTCCAAGCGCCAAACCCGCCAACATTAGACACATTTTGATATCCCATTTCAACCAGTGTCTTTCCTGCAAGCGCTGCCTGTCCACCTGCCGCGCAAACCAGAATCACTTCTGCATCTTTTTGCATAGCTGGATGGTGGAACTGGGTATTATCGTCAGCAGCAAATTCGATAAAGCCGCGCGGGATTCGCAATGCGCCCGCAATCGTTCCTGTTTTGGCAATATCCATACCGTCACGCACATCAACAAAGACCACATTGGGCTGACCATGACGGGCGATACCAGCATCTGTGTCTATTTTTGATACGATAGCATTCGCTTCGGCGAGAAAATCTTGTGCAGTCTTTGACATGTTGTCTCCTTGAATGAAAAATAAGAATATCGGCCTGCCAGTATTTCGGCTTATTAGTATCGGACGACCTTATCCTGCTTGTCAAAAGTTTCTTGCTAAAAAAATTAACGCGCCGCCGTAGAGGGGCCAGATGTCGCAATATAAACACCGATAGTAGCCGCGATAAGACCTAAGATATCTATAACGCTTAACGCCTCGCCTAAAAACGAATACCCCATCACAGCAGATACTGGTGGCACCAGAAAAAATAAGGTGGCGGTCTGGCTGGCAGAACCAATTTTAATCAAATACATTAAAATCGTAAACGCACCAAAAGAGACAGCTAAAATCTGCCAACCCATCGCATATATAAATTCAGGTGTAAAATAGATAAAAGGTTTTTCAAAAAATGTCATGACACCCAAATGAAAAAAACAGGCGGCAAGAGCTTGATAGAAGTTTGATACAGATAGGGGCAATTTGCCGCTAAGCTTTTTCTGCCAAAGCGTGCCCCCCGTCACCGCTATAAGGCCTGTCATCACCGAAGCAAAAGCAATAATAGGAAAGCTGGTGCCAATATCTAACCCTAAGACGGCCGCAGCACCGCCAAAACCAAGCGCAATCCCAAGCCATTGTCGCCATGTCACCTGCTCCCCCAATACAGGCCCCGCAAGAGCGCCTGTCAAAACAGGCTGCAAAGAGACCAACAAAGCCGCCATACCAGCTGGCATTCCTTTCGATACAGCAAAAAACACCCCGCCTAGATATAGCCCATGAAACAACACGCCTGTCGCGCCTGCCTCTAAAACATCGGTTAGCGTTGCACGCAACTTCTCTCTCATAATCAGGGCAAAAATGAAAAACCCAAGTGCAACAATAGCAAACCTAAACCCAAGTGATGCAAACGGGCTTGCATCTTGGACAATCACCTTGCCGGTAATAAAAGCAGAGGACCATAAGACAACAAATATCAGTGGAAAGGCTCGAAGCATTATAGCTTCCGTTTTCTCTTAAACTGGCGCATATAGATCATGCCCCTTATCGTGCTGGATCTTGTGAAAGCGGCCCGTGGCGACAAGATGGGTTAGATGCGCACGCGCCTCACCAGAGGCAAAATATAATTCATGATCGCCAAAAGCACGCCCAAATAGCACATCCATTGCCGATGCCACACTAAGAGGCTGAGTTTGTGCCGCATCTTCAAGCTGCCGTAGGCGATGATGGTGATGTTTGATTAAGCTAGCGGCGCGCGCTCCACCATCACGAAATGGCCAATCATGACCTGGAAAAATAGACATATCTGCTGGCAAGGAGGTCATTTCGTCAAGATAGGTGAAATAATGCGAAAGCGAATCAAAATCTGGATTGCGAATATCAGCAGAGATATTGGGCGATATTCGCGGTAGCAGAAAATCAACACTCAAAAAGAGATTGCGTTGCCGATCCATCAAACTAATTTGTGCATCTGAATGACCAGTATCAATGCGCACTTCCCACGCACCTGCACGGGTTTGAATAACTTCACCAGCGGTCATTTCCTGAAATATGGGCAATGGGCTTGCATTCGCACGGTAGCGGCTTCCATTCTGGGCGATTCGCTGAATAATTTCTGCTGGGAGACCATATGAGCGATAAGTGCGGGACATTATAGCGCCAAACTCTTCTGGTGCCAGGTCAAACAACCAATGCCCATGCACCGCTTCTTCTGAGCTAGAAAAACAAGTTGCGCCTGTGCGTGATGCTAACGCCCCAGCATAACCCATATGATCGACATGATGATGGGTGATAAGAATAAAGGCGACCGGCTGGCCCGAAAGTGGCCCCTCCAGCAATATCTGCCAATGCGCCGCGGTTACTGAATCATTCACCCCGGCATCAATAAGACACCAGCCATCTCTCGTATCCAGCATATATAAATTGATATGATTAAGCCGAAAGGGCAAATCAAAACGCGCCCAATATAAATCATCTGCGAGTTGCGTTAATCTGCCCGTTTCTGGAACCGGAATATCAAGTGGTATCATGCATCACGCCCTTTAACGCGCTTCCAAGACCTCAAAACGATAGTTTTTATGAAAGCGTGATCCTTAGCTCGCCGATATTATCAACCCCACCTTCTAGCACGTCACCTGCGGTCACTGCGCCCACGCCAGCAGGCGTGCCCGTCATAATCAGGTCACCTGCTTTCAGCGTTACGGACTGGCTACAAAAAGCAATGATATCCCGCACATTCCAGATCATGTCGCTTAAATCTGCCTGCTGCCGCATTTCCCCATTTACCCGTAACCAAATCTGACCATTATCGAGTGTTTTCTGGTTATCGGGCAGTGCTGATAAAGGCTGGAAACTGGTCATGGGCGCAGAATTATCAAATGCTTTTCCCCAGCACCAAGGACGGCCTTTTTCCCGATGCGCAATCTGTTGATCACGACGCGTAAAATCAATGCCTACACCCGCACCCCATATGTGTTCCATCGCTTGTTCTGCAGGAATATTAGCCCCTTCCTTACCTATCGCAATAACCATTTCAATTTCATGATGCAAGTCATTAGTTATCGGTGGATAAGGGATAGTTGAGCCATTTTCAACAATAGCATCTGCCGGCTTAGTGAAGAAAAATGGCGGCTCTTTTTCACTGAAGCCCATCTCCTTAGCATGTTCGCCATAATTCCGTCCAACACAAAAAATGCGGCGAACTGGAAACTGATCTCCAGAGCCCGCAACAGGAACAAAAGCTCGAGGGTGCGGTGCGATTACATAATTTGACATGATATACCCTTATCTTTTTTTTCGACAAGTAAGATAGGCAGTCCAAACATTGTTAACTATAAATACTAAAAACTGAGCTGGAAAACGAATAAAATCCTCCTTCCATGAACCATAAAAACGAGCCAGTAGACAACTAAATTTTTACTCAAAAGCTGTTCAGGTAGTTTTAAAAGGAGCCTCGTTGCTTGCTGGTTCTGAAATGCGTGCGGCTGAAAATGCTACCAATAGACCAGCGGCGACAATTAAGCCCATACCTATAAATTCGCCTGTCCTGTAAATATTACCCCATAACAACCAGCCAAATATACCAGCTGAAATTAGATAGCTATATTCAAAAATGCTCATATAGCTAGTTTCGGCTATCTGATAGGCTTTTGTAATCATTAGAATGCCCAATAAAGATAGGCCGGTCATCACCCCTACCCAGAAGATAATATCTGAGCCCGGCCAAACCAGCCCCCGAAATAAAAAGGCAGCCTTTCCAGGGGCTAAAATATTACCGAAATCAAGCGCGGATGCCCAAACAAACCCGATAAGTCCGATCATAACAAAATAAGCCATTGAGAGCGTGTAAGGACTTTCCTCTGCACAATAGCGGCGGGTCGTGAGACTCCCACCTGCATAAAAAGCACCCGCCAGAATAGGCAAAAGTTGAATGAGACTAAATGCTTGCATGTCTGGACGTAAAATTAGCCAGACACCAAAACCGCCAAGCACCACGGCAAGGCTCCGCCGCCAACCAGGTCTTAGCTTAAAGAATATAACTGAAAATATTAGCACAAAAACAGGCGAAGTAAATAAGCCGGCACCTGCGAGCGCTACTGGGAGGAAAGAAAGCACCGAAAAAAATAGGGCCATGGATAGAGACAAAAATAGCGCACGCCACAAAACAGGGCCCCAGCGTTTTGGTCTCAAGCTGAAGGAAATAAATTTACGCAAGATCAAAAATACTGCAATAGACATTGCTGAACGCATAAAATGATATTGCCCAAGGCCAATATCTTCTGACACAAGTCTTACCAAATTATCGGACAATCCCATAATGGTTATCCCGCCGGTTAGAAGGCATGCACCGCGTAAGGGAAGTGGCATTTTGCCAAAAAATATCCCGATAGATGATAAAAGAGGACGTGCATTCATGAAATATGTTCCGTGCCCCGGCTAACCCTAAATGGGTGGAGAGCGATGCCTAACTACCACCCCCAGCATAAGGAGCAGAAACCGCTGTGGTCATCCATATATATTGAGTTTGCGGCCCGCTTTCATCTTGGCTGTCACCTAACTTAACGTCTGCATCAGGCGCAAGCGACGCTGGCAGTGCGCGCAATGACCAAACATAACCATAGGCGCCACCATCACGAGCGCGAATAGTGATAACAAACCGCGCTTCCGCGTCACTAAGCTTGCGTTCATTTATCACGTAGTCCTGTAAGCCAATAAGCGGGGCATATGCAGGCAGATCAAAAAGCTGAGAAAAACGGCTGATAGGTCCCGTTATCTTGCGGTTATCTGGATGGGCAAAGCGCCAGACTTGTTCGATACCAGCGCGTCTATCTGTGCCTGCGGCTTGTAGTCCAAGAAGCTGAATTTCTACAACCTCTTCTGGTGAGAGCACGCTTGCAGGTTCAATGAAATCAGAAGAATTAGGAGTGCTGTTGGCAGATGCAGGCACACCTCCCTGAACAGAAGCGAGGCCAAAGACAACAATAACACAGAATACTTTTAAATTTTTTATCATAAAGTATGATACGCATCCAAATAACTTTTAGATGAATAATGCAGGCTTTGAAACAGCTAAATTTCTACAGATGCTGGGCCAAAGCGCGCAAATTTGAAACGTTATGGTCTGGTGCATTCGGCAAGCGCTCAACGGGTATCTTAGCGCGATTAGCCCAAACAGTTTGAAATCCAAACTGACCAGCAGCACAAGCATCCCAGCCATTTGAAGAAACAAACAAAATTTCTGAAGGCTTCGCATCATAACGGTCAAGCCCAAGCTGATACACTTCCGGCGCAGGTTTAAAAATACCAACATCTTCGACCGATAAAAGCGCATCTAACTTTCCTATCAGACCAGCAGCCCTAAAGGCAGTTTCGAGCATATCATGGTTGCCATTTGATAGGACTGCCGCTGGCAAGCCTTTAGCTGCAACCGCATCTAGAGCTAATTCGGCATCTTCATAAGCAGCGAGCTTACGATAAAGATTCAGCAGTGCACCCCTCATTTCTTCGTCAGACAAGGAGAGGGCTTCCATCGCATATTCCAGTGCATCTGAAGTTATTTCCCAAAACGGTTTATAGCTACCACTAAGGGAACGGAGCCATGTATAGTTCAACTGACGGGTGCGCCAAATAGAAGCCAATTCTGGCCAGCAACTTTGCAGTTCTGGAAATCGCCCAGAACGGGCTAATTGCGAGGCCGCCGCATCTACATCTAACAAGGTTCCATAGGCATCAAAAAGAACGGCTTTAATCATTTGTCTTCCTTAATTGAACACCTGCGCTTCTAGTAACATACAGGCTTAGCAATATAAAGAGCATCGCCAGAAACGTCATGAGCGTGATTTGCTCATCTAAGAAAAAGAATCCTATAAGCACCGCAACAACAGGAATTAGATAACCAACATTTGCCACAAATCCTGCGCCTGCCCGCTCTATCAGAACATAACGTAGCGAAAATGCAAAGGCTGTGGATATAACCGCAAGCCATAATAACGCTCCCCACACTTCTAGCGACCACTTTTGGGGGGCTGGTGCTTCCAGCCATAAAGCAACTGGTACAGCGATTAATGAGGAGAGAGCCAAACTAATCGCTGCCAATTGGACAGGGGTTAGAAGCTTAATGCCCCGCACCATCAAATTTCCAGCCGCATAACAGCTAAAAGCAATGACCAAAGCAAATTGACCAAGTAGTGAGCCTGTGCCGAGCTTTTCGATCCCATCTTGCATTAACAGGATAATGCCAACTAAACCTAACAGAACGCCAAGTAGCCTAACTTTTGTCATCAATTCGTCGCGGGTAATAAAATGCGCGCCAAGAACGGTTATGAGTGGACCCGCTCCGTTTAGAAGGCCTGCAACCGCACTATCGACAGTTTGTTCAGCCCAAGAGATCAAAAAGAAAGGCAGAAGCGTGCCTATAAAACCGATAGCCAACAAGCGGCAATAGGGCAGACGTGCGTAATCTATTTTCAGCCCCCCTGAAAGAGCGAGAAAAATAAATAGGACCATAAACCCCAATAGCGTGCGCACTGCTACAAGGCTGAACGGCCCGGTACTATCCACCGCTATTTTTATTGCACCAAAAGCAGAACCCCAAATAATTGACAAAACAAGCAGAATTAAAAAATCCAGTGGCTTTAGACGGATAAAATCATGGCTCATAAATCGACCTTTCGAAACTATTAAAGAAGCGTAGTGCTCGCCACCACCAATAGCGCACCGAGCCAGGCTCCCCATGCAGGGGATCGCCCAGTTTCATAACAGATAAAGGGTTATATCATCACTGGACTGGTTGCAGATAAAATAGTGACCTCTGCAACATTGCCTGTTTCTAGGAATTTTAAAAGTAAAAATACACCAAAGCTTTGGCCAAAAAAGCCATTGAGCAGGTGATAAAAAATTACCCCAAAAATTGAATTAAAAAGGTGTATGTTAAGAGAGCATAAGAAACTGGGACTGAGAGAAAAAATTTAACTTCGCGGCGCATGTTTCGCAAGAATACGTTGTAACGTGCGCCTGTGCATTTTAAGCCGCCTGGCCGTTTCGGAAACATTACGATCACATTGCTCAAATACACGTTGAATATGCTCCCATCTCACACGGTCTGCGCTCATTGGATCTTCAGGAGGTTGCGGCAGATTTCCTTCTTGTTGAAGCAAAGCCTGTTCAATTGCATCTGGATTTGCAGGTTTGGGTAAGTAATCTAGCGCCCCCGCTTTCACTGCCGCCACGGCAGTGGCAATGTTGCCAAAACCCGTTAGAATGACAATACGGCAGTCCGGGCGAAGGTTGCGTAAAGCGGGAACGATTTCGAGCCCATTTCCATCTTCCAACTTTAAATCTAGAATCGCAAAATCAGGCGATGTAATTTGAATCTGCTCGCGGGCTTCTTTGACACTTGATGCTTGCATCACAGAAAAGCCACGCTGAACCATAGCGCGTGATAAAGTGCGGCGTAACGCATTATCGTCATCCAAAATCAGAAGTTCTTTTACCATGTTGTTATTTACACCTAGTTTAGATGGACCATATTCAAGATTTAAGAGATATCTTAAGAACAGCATCCCACTATTTTAAATGGGGCATTATTCAAAAATTGCCATACCGTTGGAGGATGATAGCCTACAATTGGTTTTATAAGGAACTGGAAGTGATTTTATAATAAAGACTCTTGGGACATATGTATGACAATTTGTGCCCCGCTACCAGCTGGTGCGTTCACAATTTTAACCTCTCCCTGAAGCGCCTCAATAAGCGTTATCGCAAGAAACAAACCAAGCCCCTTATGCCCTTCACGCCCCTCGCGGCTACTATTCCAAGGCTGACCAACACGTGAAAGCACAAGCGAGGTAAACCCTGGACCATCATCACAAATCTCAATCGCAATAGCTTTTTGTGACCACCTAGTTGTGAATCTAATTTGTTTAACCGCAAAATCATTGGCATTATCAAGCAAAATTTCAAGCGCGTATTTCAAATCTGGAATAGGCTTGGCCAGCGGCTCTGGATTATCATCGAGCGGCACGGCTTTATAGCTCACGCGGCTACCAAGCTCGTCTAATTTTGAGGCTAGAAGCGCCTGTATCATCTGGCTTACTGGCAGGGCTACATCACGAGCTGGCTGGTCTGTTTGCGCATCCTTATCCAATTCACTAAGGATATTACGACAGCGCTCAACCTCATCATTCAGAAGGCTAACATCCTGTAAAACTGGATCATTATTATCGATTTTTCCTCTTAAAGCGGCTTTCATATCATGACTAATCACAGCAATGGTGTTTAGCGGGGAGCCAAGCTTATGCGCGGCAGCAGCCGCCAAACTGCCCAGTACAGTCGCACGCCTATCACGCTCCAGCAACAACTGCATTGCGGCCAATGCTGCATTAGCCTGACGGGCTTTATGAGCCAAATACCAGACATAAAACCCTATAAAGACACAAGAGACGATTAGAGCAGTAAACAAACCACTTAAATACAAAGCAGGAAGCGCAAATTCAGAATTGGAAAAAGGCAAGGGGAGATAAAAATGCGTGACCATAATCGCGCAGAAAGCTACCAACAAAACCAAATGAACCGTTGCCCTAAAATCCAGCAAAGCAGCGGAGACGACAACAGGGGCAAGCAATAACATCGCGAAAGGATTAGCCATCCCACCGGTTAAATATAACAGCCCCGAAAGCTGCAATACATCGAAAGAAAGTGCTATTAGTAATTCAAGCCGGCTTGTGACGGTTTGATAGCGGCTACGCCAATCCTGCCACAAATTTACCGTCGCGCCTACAGCGACTAGACCAAAAGCACTGGTGAACGCACCCTCATAGCCAAAACCAAACGCGACAACAACTAGCGCAATCGTTTGCCCTGCCAGCGCCAGCCAGCGAATCCCAATGACCGCTTTCGTGTCAATCACGGAATACTGATTTATCGAAGAGGTTTGGGTTTGCCGCTGCGAGATAGCGTTGCGGAATTTAGTGCCTAACCCGGTCATCAGATATCCAAATTAGAAACTTTCAACGCATTTTCCTGAATGAAATTACGCCGCTCTTCAACTGCTTCGCCCATCAAGGTAGAAAAGGCTATATTAGCCTCTTCTTCCTCATTTACACGAACTTGCAAAAAGGTGCGTTGATCCGGGTCTAATGTAGTTTCCCAAAGTTGATCTGGGTTCATCTCACCCAAGCCCTTATAGCGAGCTATTTGTGCGCCTTTTTTGCCAATCCCGATTATTTGTGATGCTAGCTGAGACGGTCCTGTAATTTCAAACTCAGCATTAGGGGTTACAAATACGGCCCTTTTGGCAAAAATCTTTTGCAACAACGCTGCTGCACTGTCTAATTGCCGCGCTTCGCTTGTCATAATGAATTTACGATTTAGGTTGTGCGATTCCGTAATACCGCGAAGGGTGCGAGATATGATGGTATATGCCCCATCTGCTCCTGATTCAACCGCCGCCTGCCACTCACGTTCCAGCGGGTCAGATATCTGATCTAAACGCTTAGCAAGATAGCTAGCAGCATCCTGATTACCAAGCATTTCCATATTAATGATGCCTGAAATAGCTGCCTGTTCGATTACCTCGCGATTACTTATTTGAACCGTTAGCTGATCTATCGTGCGGCTTAGTTGAATACAAGTTTCGATTACATTGCGGAGTTCTACGCCGGCAATTTGCAAACCATCTTCATTCTTCAAAATCGCATCTTTCAGCCCTGCAGTGACCAAATAATCATCCAAGGCGACCTGATCTTTCAAATACACCTCAGAACTACCCCGCTTAGCACGGAACAGAGGCGGCTGGGCAATATACAGATAACCACATTCAATAAGCGGGCGCATATGCCGGAAGAAAAATGTTAGTAGAAGCGTTCGGATGTGCGAGCCATCCACATCCGCATCTGTCATAATAACGACTTTATGATAGCGTATTTTTTTGGGGTCCATTCCATTTTCAACATCATTGCCGACACCCGCGCCGATAGCGGTTATGAGAGTACCAATTTCAGCAGAGGACAACATTTTATCCAAACGCGCACGTTCTACATTCAAGATTTTACCTCGCAAAGGCAAAATTGCCTGATTGGCTCTATCGCGCCCTTGCTTGGCAGACCCGCCAGCAGAGTCACCCTCCACCAGAAATAACTCTGATTTGGCCGGATCGCGTTCCTGACAATCTGCTAGCTTACCAGGCAAGCTGGCAACATCCAAAACACCTTTGCGGCGGGTAAGCTCACGCGCCTTTCGTGCCGCTTCTCTTGCTGCGGCAGCCTCATAGGCTTTTGAGACAATTTTACGCGCTTCGGCCGGGTGTTCCTCAAACCATTGTCCAAGCGCGTCACTTACAGCCTGCTCAACAATAGGACGCACTTCAGAGGAAACCAGCTTATCTTTTGTTTGCGATGAAAATTTGGGGTCTGGCACTTTTACGGAGATAATAGCGGTTAAGCCTTCACGCGAATCATCCCCTGTCAGGGCAACCTTTTCCTTTTTCGCGATACCTGAATCTTGAGCATAATTATTAATAATACGCGTAAGCGCACCTCTAAACCCTGCAAGATGCGTCCCACCATCGCGTTGAGGAATATTATTTGTAAAACAGAGCGTTGATTCATGGAAACTATCCGTCCAGGCAAGAGCGAGTTCAACTCCTACCTCTTCTTTTTCCTGATCTGCATAAATGGTCGGATGTAGCGGATTGCGCGCTTTATTCAGATAATCAACAAACGCTGTTAAGCCACCATCGTAATAAAATTCGGTGACCCTCTGTTCTGCTTTGCGTTCATCAGTTAGGCGGATGCGCACCCCTGAGTTCAAAAAGGCAAGCTCACGCAACCGATTTTCCAACGTTGTAAAATCAAATTCAACATTTGAAAAAGTCTCTGTTGAAGGTTTGAAGGTGATCTGTGTTCCTGACTGACCTTCTGCGGTGCCCGTAATTTGCAGCGGCGCGGTTGCCTCACCATGTTCAAAACGCATTTCATGCTTGCTATCGTCACGCCAGATCCGCAACTCTAGCCACTCTGATAACGCATTTACCACCGACACACCCACCCCATGAAGGCCGCCAGAAACCTTGTAGGAGTTATTGTCAAACTTTCCCCCTGCATGGAGCTGTGTCATAATCACCTCCGCGGCCGATACCCCTTCTTCGGCATGTATCTGGGTTGGGATACCGCGCCCATTATCAGATACAGAAACCGACCCATCACCATTTAGGTTCACTTTGGCAATGTCACAATGCCCCGCAAGCGCTTCATCAATTGCGTTATCAACCACCTCATAAACCATATGGTGTAAGCCAGAGCCATCATCCGTATCCCCGATATACATGCCAGGACGCTTACGTACAGCATCTAAGCCTCTCAACACCTTGATGGAATCAGCGCCATAGTCCTCGTTTTCTACCGCATCATCTGACATTATTTTTTGCTCCCCATTAGGCCGCGCTAAACACCCAACTGGCCATTTTCAATCGAAAAATAAGCGGCGTTGCCTTTGATGTTATCAAAGGCTGTTAAATCTGCTCCACTATACCATGTTTGCGCTGACATCTGCTGACATAAACCAAAAAGTTCTTCACGGCGACCTTCGTCTAAATGGGCAACCACATCATCTAGCAATAAAATAGGAGGTTTATCCAATCGTGTATGCTGCAATTTGGCATGCGCTAGAACTATCGAGATAAGTAAGGCCTTCTGCTCACCTGTAGAGACTAGATGAGCGGGCCGCCCTTTATAGTTAAGTACAAAATCTGCATCATGCGCACCAGGCATGGCGCCATCACCCCTGCCTCTATTTAGCCGCGCTTTTGATAAAATTTGATCTTCAATATCAATTGCGGGTGTTCCAGCCTCTAAACCGTCTGCAACTTGACCTGTCATACACCCAGAAATTGCCGGAAATTGACTGGTCTGGTTTTGAGAAATCTGGCAAATATCTGCTAGCATCTGCGTCCTGGTCGCCATTAAAGCGACACCTGTTTCTGCCAGTAACTTTTCAACGGCCTGCATCCAGCTTTCATCTGCTATATTTTCTTGTAGCATATGATTGCGCTCACGCCATGCCTTTTCGTAGCGTAGCAGACGGCCATTATGGGCAGGATCAAATGTCATCGCTAGCCTATCGAGAAATCGCCGCCGCTGTGAAGGTGAAGCTAAAAACAACCCATCCATTTGCGGCGTTAACCAAGACAAGCTAACACAATCTAGTAAATCAGCTTGCGTGGCTGGGGCATGATTAATTCGAATAGTGCGGCCTTTCTCATTTGCGCCAGCGAAACCTGTACCAATTACTGCCGGGCCTTGATGGCCGTTCAGTTCAGCAAAAATGGCCCAGCTAGCGGGACCTTCAGATTTCTGACTACGATAGCCAAGATCATCCCGCGGGGCACGCCGCAAACCACGCCCGGGTGCAAGCAAGGATAGGGCTTCTAAAAGATTGGTTTTCCCAGCCCCATTTAACCCTGTCAGAATCACAGCCTTCGCATTTGTATTAAGTTGCAGGCTGGCATAATTGCGAAAACCGGTTAACCGCACGCTTTGAAAACGCACCAATGGCGCTGTTTCCGGCTGTTTGCTTGCGCCTGTCGATTCAGGATGGCTAACGACATTGCTTGCCATATCACCTGATCGCAAATTTTGATTATCAAGAACTTCCAGTTTTACTTACCTATCTCTGTATCAGGTCCCTATATCTGGTTTTATATGGGACTACATAATTGCCATATTCAATTTAGGTTACGAAAAAGGTTTCTGTTTGGCATCATTCTAAGACCTGTGTAGGAACTATTCCTAGGCTGTCACACTCGCATTGGCATAAGCACGAAAAGATTCTGGTCATCTTCAGGGGTTGAAATTAAACTTGGCGAGCCGGGGTCAGACAAAGCAATTTGCATCACATCCCCTTCAACTTGTTGAGCAATTTCCAATAAATAACGCGCATTAAACCCAATATCCAAATCTTCACCTGTATAACTGACTTCAATTTCCTCCACCGCAGAAGACGCTTCAGGAGTACTTGCGGACAAGGTTAATAAATTGTTAGTGAGGCTGAGTTTCACCGCACGAGATTTTTCTGATGAAATAGTAGAGACACGGTCAACAGCAGCCGAAAATAGTTCGGTATCAACACTTAAAATCTTATCATTACCTTTGGGAATCACGCGGGTATAGTCAGGAAAAGAACCATCAATGAGCTTTGAGGTTAGGCGTACGTGACCAAAAGCAAATTCAGCTCTGGTTTCAGATAAATTAACCGACACCTCACCATCTTCATCATCTAGCAATTTGCGAAGCTCACCGACAGCCTTTCGCGGCAGAATAATCTCTGGCATGGCCTCTGCACCTTGCGGCATATCCATCTGAGCCAAGGCTAGGCGATGCCCATCCGTTGCCACTGCTGCCAAGGTGCCGTTATCGCTTTTGTGGAAGAAAATACCGTTTAGGTAATAGCGGGTTTCTTCGTTTGAGATTGCAAAGCGTGTAGTATCTATCTGATGGCGCATATCAGCAGTTGTTAGGCTAAATTGAACAGGCAAATCACTAATATTAAATGTTGGAAAATCTTCAACTGGCAGGGTTGGCAACGTAAAGGCTGAACGCCCAGCTTTAATAGATGCATTACCCTCTGACACACTGACCCCCACCTCCGCACCATCGGGCAGTTTTCGCACAATGTCATAAAACAAATGCGCAGGCACAGTACAAGCACCTTCCTGCTGAACAGAACAGCTGATTTTCTCTGCGATGTCCATTTCCATATCAGTAGCAGTTAACGACAACTTTCCTGCCTCAACGCGCATAACAATATTGGCCAGAATTGGAATAGTGTTTCGCCTCTCAACAACAGAACTGACGTGTCCGAGAGGACGCAGCAAACTCAATCTGTCTATGGCAAATTTCATCTGTGCATTTCCCTTAAATTGGAAGTGGTTAATGAATTAGTCTATCTTACACACTATATATAGCAGTAAAAACAAAATTGCGCACCAGATATATGGTAATTTATCTCTGTTTTCTGTCCTGTTTTAAGAGATTTTGCGTGAATCGGCGATTTATATGAGTATGACACTGTTGAACAACACCCAAAGCGCGACATTACTAGTCTGCTAGAACCGATTTCAGCAAACTTACATCATCTGCCAGCCCTGCATCAGCCTCCATTAATTCCTCAATTTTACGAACCGCATGCATGATGGTGGTATGGTCACGATTTCCGAATCGGCGGCCAATTTCAGGGTAAGATAGAGAGGTCAAGTTTTTAGCTAAAAACATGGCAATCTGGCGTGGACGGGCAATCTGGCGAGCGCGGCGCGCGGAGAACATATCCGCGACCCTTATATTGAAATGCGACGCTACCTGTTTTTGAATATCGTCAATGCTAATTTTGCGATTGCTAGAACGAAGCAGGTCGCTCAATAACTCTTTAGTAGTATCTACCGTCACCGCATGCCCTATTAAGGTTGCATAAGCGGTGATTCGGTTGAAAGCGCCCTCGACTTCTCGAATATTAGAGGTGATTTTCCGCGCTAGAAAATCCAGTACCTTATCTGGAACATCCACACCCAATTTTTCGCGGCGGGCTTGCAATATACCAAGGCGCAATTCATAATCAGAGGGGTGGATATCTGCTACCATACCCCAGCCGAGGCGTGAGCGTAAGCGCTCTTCCATGCCAGACAAATCCGTCGGCGATTTATCTGCAGAGAGCACAACCTGACGCCCGTCTTCTACCAGCGCGTTGAAAGTATGAAAAAACTCTTCTTGGGTAGAATCCTTCCCAGAAATAAACTGAACATCATCAACCATCAATACATCTACCGAGCGGAACTGCTCTTTAAAAGACATCATATCACGATAGCGCAAGGCGCGAATGAAACGATACATAAACTTTTCAGCCGATAGATACATCACTTTGCGATGCGGTTGGCGAAAATGGATTTCCCATGCGATGGCATGCATCAGGTGCGTTTTGCCTAAA
>MDTG01125132.1_pt1 | contig 26406 bp, 26 predicted proteins | sample 811421 | NCBI WGS metagenome assembly MDTG01 (sample SAMN05326645, study PRJNA326480) | marine metagenome | isolation source: seawater | place: Pacific Ocean: South East | collected 2011
ACTCTCCATATACAGTTGCGAGGGCAGCTATGTTAATTATCATATTCCCTTTTAATTGAGATAAATCTCAAACCTTAATATTTAAACATTATAGATTTTTTTTTTTAATGCAAATATTTTATTTCCATTTTATTGAACATCCCATGGATGAGAATTGTTCTTTAGGACCTTTACCCGTTTTTGAAATCTGAACCATAGCTTCAAATAAATCTCTTCTTGCATTTTCAGGACCAGCCTCTTTTCTAGAACAATCTAACCTACCCCTATATTGTAATTCTTTATTAGAATTGTATCCAAAAAAATCTGGTGTGCATACAGCATTAAATTCTTTTGCAATTTGTTGTGATTCATCATGTAAATATGGAAATTCAAAATTCTTTTCTTTTGCAATTTTTTTCATATTTTCAAAAGAATCTTCAGGATAAGCAATAGAGTCATTTGAGCATATTCCTACAACGCCAATTCCATACGACATAATTTCTTTTGTATCTCGTAAAAGTCTATCCATTATTGCTAAAACATATGGGCAATGATTACAAATAAACATTATTAAGCATCCATTAGTACCCTTTACATTCTCATATGAATAATATTTATCATCAACTCCTATCAAGTTAAAATCACTTGCTGATAAGCCAAAATCACAAATTGGAGGAATTTCTGCCATTTTTTTTCCTTTTCAATAGTTGTTCAACGCTGCTTTTCGTAAGAGTTCAATATTTTTTCCATAAATATGTTGATTCTTAATAGAACCCCCTTTAAATACTGAAGACCCAGCAACTAGTACGTCAGCTCCAGATTTAGTTAATAATGGAATATTTTCTTCAGTTACACCACCATCAACTTCTAAAAAAATATTTCTATCTTCAATCATAGACTTTATTTTAGAAATTTTTGGAAGTTGAGACATTAAAAATTTTTGTCCGCCAAATCCAGGATTTACAGTCATAACACAAATTAAATCGACTAAATCCAAAACATTTTCAATACATTCAGAAGAAGTTCCTGGATTTATAGCTACTCCAGCTTTAACGCCTCTATTTTTAATAGCTTGTATTGATCTATGAAAATGAGGACTAGATTCAGCGTGAATAGTTATAATATCAGCACCTGATTCTACAAAATCATCTATAAAATTATCTACAGGGGAAATCATAAGATGAACATCCATAAGAGTTTTTATTTTAGGTCTTAACGCTTTACACATTTCTGCCCCGAAGGTAATATTTGGTACAAAATGTCCATCCATAACGTCAATATGAACCCAATCACACCCTTGTTTTTCAATAGCTTCACATTCTGCACCAAAATTTGAAAAATCAGCAGCTAGTATTGAAGGTGCTATTTTAATTGATTTATTAAATTCCATTATTACTGACCCTTAAATATTAATGAAGTTTTTGCAAAAAAAAGTAAACTAATATACAATTTAGAAATATATATAATATGGAATGTAAAATGTTAATTAAAAAATGTAAAAATGTTATTTTCGAAACCACGGGGGATCATAAAGTACTTATTATAAAAAATGACGAACTTCAAAATATAGGAGATGATGAAGTAATTATTGAACAGAAAGCGATAGGAATAAACTATATCGATATATATCATAGAACAGGATTATATGAATTGCCTTTGCCGAGTAAAATTGGTTTAGAAGCAGCAGGAATAATAATAGAAAAAGGAAAAAATGTTTCTAAACTAAATGTGGGTGATCGCGTTGCTTATGCGTCAATGCCACTAGGTTCATATTGTGACTATAGAGTAATTTCGGCAAAAAGCGTTTGCAAAATACCAGATGAAATATCATTAAATGAAGCAGCAGGATTAATGCTCAAAGGTCTTACAGTTGAGTATTTATTTAATAGAATTACAAAAATTCCTGCCGGTGAGAATATATTATTTCACGCTGCGGCTGGAGGAGTAGGTTTGTTAGCATGTCAATGGGCTAAGTCAGAAAGTATTAATATGATTGCAACGGCTGGAACTGACGATAAATGTCAATTATCGCTAGATAACGGAGCAAAGTATGCAATTAACTATAGAAAAGAAAATTTTGAAAAAAGGGTAATGGAAATAACCAAAAATGAAGGTGTAAATGTTGTAATGGACTCAGTGGGGAAGGAAACATTTATGTCATCTTTAAACTGTATAAAACCCTTAGGAATGATGATTTCTTTTGGAAATTCTTCTGGTAAAATACCTCCTTTTGATATTCAACTTCTTCAATCTAAAGGGTCCTTAAAAATTACGAGACCTTCATTATTTAATCCATTTTTGATGAAAACTAAGACATATCAAGATATGACAAAAAATCTTTTTGAAAAAGTAATAAATAAAGAAATCAAAATAAATATAGGCAAAATTTTTAAATTCGAAGAAGTTAATAATGCACATATGGAATTAGAAAATAGGAAGACATTTGGGGCTGTAATAATAAATTTATAATTTGACCCTAGCTTCTTTAAGTCCAAAAGAATCTACCTCCAGACAAAAAACATTTCCTGATTTAGGGAATCTTATTTTTTCTTCATTATTCATTCCTTCAGTTGCGGTAGTAACAAATAAAGTTGAATTTTTCTTTCCTCCAATTGCTGGACATGTCACTAAAGGAACGTCTAAAGCAACAACTTTAATTAATTTTCCTTTTTCATCATATTTTGAAATATTAAAAGATCCCCATTGTGCATTCCAAAGACAGCCATCAGTATCTATAACAGAACCATCTGGATTCAATTTACTTTTTGAAAAATCTAAAAAAATCTCGGTATTTGTCTTTGGCCAACCTAAGCTATCCAGTTCAGTTTTTAAAATCTTTCTTTCTAGTGTGTCTGAAAAATACAAAAATTTACCACATGGAGAAAAACAAATTGAATTTGGAATAGAAATTTGGGAAAAAAGTTTCTTTACTTCGCCTCTGAAAAATCTATAAATAGCACCTTTATTTTTTTCATGTTTTTTACCCATTGTGCTTATCCAAAAACCTCCTAAAGTATCAACTCGACCATCATTAGAACGGTTTGAACTTAATTCATCTTCAATACCAATAATTTTCTTTTTAGTTCTTTTTTCAATATCATATTTATAAAGTCCAGTTTCAGAACTTAATAACAAATTAGAAATATCAATTATTGCAGCAGAAGAGACAAATTCATCAAAAAAATGAATATCAGGTTTTTTATCTTCAAATGATTTTATGAACATTTTTTTTTCTAGAATATCAAACCAAATTAAACATTTTTTCTCAGAGTGCCAAATTGGTCCTTCTCCTAGATGACATCTATTATTATCAAATATCTTTAAAAAATTACTCACTTTCTTTTTCTATTCTTTCAAATTTCAAAATTAATCTTTTTAATTCTGGTTCATTAACTAATTTACTTGCCTCTAATGATGAAAACCATTTAGATTGCCTCTCATTCATTTCTGGAAATTTCTTTTTAATTTTTGCAACATTTAAAGAGTACACTTTAACTTCACATGTAAAAAAATCTTCATCTTTTCTTGCCTTTCTATAATAATAAAATCCGATAGGTCTTTTTGATACTTTTCCCTGAACTCCTGCTTCTTCCCAAGCTTCAACAGCAACACTCATTCTTGAATTCATACTTTCTAATTTCCACCCTTTAGGTATTACCCATCTTTTAGATCTTCTTGATTTTATTAACAATATTAGAAGTTTTTTTTCTTTGAATTTAAAACATAATGCTCCAATTTGTTTATAAACAGTATCATTATAACTATTCTTTTTAGACGATCTTTTTATTTTCTGTTTATTATAAATATCCATAATATAAGTTTATAATTGTTAAAACTAATGATTAATTCTATATGTTTTTACCATACAACATTAAATAAAACCATCATTGATAATTTTTAATACATGCTTATATCTAATAATAGCCTTTAATCACTTAATAAAATAAATATTAAATAATTTTATATATCATGGCAACAATCTTTAAAACAAAATGGAATTGTAAACATTCTTGGAAAAAAGCTTCGAAAAACACTTTTTGGTGCTTATTAGGTTGTTCTATAGGAGATTTAGGAACAATAGCTTTTTTTCAATATTTTGGAATCCAATGGCCTACATTATCAATTATGATTTTAGCTATAATTAATGGTTTACTAACCTCAATTATTCTAGAAACATTAATAATGATGAAACAAACAGATTTCAAAAAAGCTTTTCAAACAGCTATTGGAATGTCTTTTATTTCAATGTTAACAATGGAAATAGCAATGAATATAACTGATTTGATAATAACTGGTGAAGCTAAGTTAACTTTTTTTTCAGTACCTATAATGCTTGTTGTAGGTTTTTTTGCGCCTTTACCTTATAATTATTGGAGATTGAAAGTTTTAGGTATATCTTGTCATTAATTATCAAATTTTATATTTTTTAAAAATCAAATGGAATTGAAAAATAAAAATATTATTATAACCGGTGGGTGTAACGGAATTGGAGAGGAACTAGTAAAACAGTTCTTAGCTAACGGTTCTAAAATAGTTGTAGCCGACATATCAAAGAAAATTGAAAAAATTAAAAAAAATGAAAATTTACTTGGTGTTGTTTGCGATGTGACAGATGAAAAAAATATAAAAAAATTAGTTGCAACCGCAAAAAAATTTTTTGGTCACATAGATATGTTTGTTTCTAATGCAGGATTTTTAAAAGGAGAAAAATCATCTGCATCATCAGCAAGTAACAATCTATGGCAATTATATTGGGAAACCCATGTTATGTCACACGTATTCGCTGCTAGAGCGACACTTCCATCAATGATAAAAAGAAAAAAGGGATATTTTTTACAAATTTCATCTGCTGCAGCTTTACTTACACAAATTGGTGATGCAGCATATTCAGCATCAAAGAGTGCATCCTTGAGTTTTGCTGAGTCATTAGCTATTTCTCATTTAGATGATGGAATAAAAGTTTCTGTCGTTTGTCCTCAGTATGTAAATACTGGAATGATAAATAATGAAGAAAAGATTCAAAATCACGACTTAATCAAAACCACTTCAGAAGTAGTAGAGTCAATTATTAAAGGAATCAAAGATGAAACTTTTTTAATATTAACTCATCAGAAAGTTCATCAATATATTAACTATAAGATAAATAATTATGACACATGGATAAGAAAAATGTCAAAAATTAGAATTAAAGCTTTAAAAAATAGAGAGAATATTGATGTAAAAAATTTTTACAAATTTTTATAAACTTCTTTTTTTGGCAATTCTGACAATGAAAGCTTTCCAAAAAAATTTTCTTCTGGTAACCATTTTTGAATTTTCTTTGATAACTCCAAAACTCCTTTTAAATCTATGCCAGTATCAAAACCAATTTCTTCAAGAAAAAAGATACAGTCTTCAGTTACTACATTTCCTGATGCACCTGGAGCGAATGGACAACCACCTAATCCTTGAATAGAAGTGTCAAACTTTCTTATTCCTTCTTCTAATGCACTTAAAATATTTAACATACCCATCCCTCTAGTATCATGAAAATGACCAACAAGGGGAATTTCACTATCTAATGATTTAATTTCTTTAATTAATCTTTTTACACTTTTTGGATTTCCATAACCAACTGTATCAGCAATTCCAATCTCATCAACTGAAAATTCAACTAATTTTTCAAATATTTTGAGTACTTCAGAGGGATCAACATCTCCTTCAATCGAACAACCAAAGCTAGTAGCTATAGTAACAGATATAAAAATTTTTTTTCTCATATCCGTTTCTTTTAACTTGCTTAAAAAGCTTTGTATTCCAGATAATGAATTCAAAATACTTGAATTTACATTTGCCAAATTATGGCTTTCACTTGCAGAAATAACAAAATTTATATTCTTTGCGTAGTTTTCCATAGCAATATTAGCTCCCTTTAAATTAGGGACTAAAACAAATGGTTTTAAGAAATCCATTTTATTAGCGTGTTTTAAAATTATATTCGAATCCTTAAACTGAGGCATTATTTTTTTGGAAACAAAAGATGTTATTTCTATTTCCTTAAAACCAATCTTAGATTGTTTTTCTAGCCATTTTATTTTAATTTCGGTGGGACAAAATTTACTAACTAATTGTAATCCATCTCTCAAACCAACTTCTCTCACTAAAACCTTTTCTCTCAAAATTAATTTCCTTTAAATTCTGGTGTTCTTTTTTCATTAAATGACTTAATACCTTCCAATCTATCATTTGTATCAATAGTTTTTGAGTAACATTCAATTTCAAAAAACATACCATCAGAAATCGATAAGTTATATCCTTTATCAATAGCTTTTTTTGCTTGTCTTATTGCAATAGGAGCATTAGAAGAAATCATTTCAGCGTATTTTAAAACATTATTCATTAATTCTTCTTTTTTAAAAATACCATTTATTAAGCCGAATTTTAATGCCTCTTCCGATGAAAAAACTCTTCCTGTTAAAATAAGCTCTTTAGCTTTTTTTAAACCTATACTTTTAGCAAGATTTTGAGTCCCGCCAATACCTGGAATAATTCCTACTTTTACCTCGGTTTGAGCAAACTTTGCATTTTCTGATGCAAAAGAAAAATCTAAAGCTGCTACAATTTCACAGCCTCCACCTATAGCTGCGCCATTAATTGCACCAATAATTGGTATTTGACATTCAATTATTGATTTAATCATTTTTTCAAAAATAAAATGTTGTTTTTTCCATACAGATACCTCCATACCTAATCGTTCTTTTAGATCTCCACCTGCACAAAACGCTTTATCACCAGAACCTGTAATTACCAAGCATCTTACTTCAAAATAATTGTTGATATTCATATATTCAAAAAAGAAACATAATTCCTCAGCCATTTTGGTATTAAATGCATTTGAAAGTTCTTTTCTATTCAAAGTTAAAAGTATAATATCTTTTGAAATATTTTTAATCTTTATTGTTTCAAAGTTTTTATTTATCAATTTCTTTCCTTTTAAAATTTTTAAATTAAGAGTATTATAATTGTAATTTATTTTGATAATTATTTCTTTTTAATAATTATCATTATTATAATCTAAAATAAATATTGAAAGAGTTTAATGTATCTAGAAAATGAGTTAAATGGTATTTTAGTTGTTTCAATAGAACAAGCAGTGGCTGCACCTTATTGTAGTTTACTTTTAAAGAACTCAGGAGCAAGAGTGATAAAAGTAGAAAGAATAGAAGGAGATTTTGCCAGAAATTATGACAAAGGGTTAAATGGTAAAAGTGCTATATTCTCATGGCTTAATAGAGGAAAAGAGTCAATTGCTTTAGACTTTGATAAAGAAGAAGATAAAAAGTTATTGTCCAATATTATTAAAAAAGCAGATGTATTAATAAGTAATTTGTCTAATCAATCACTAGAAAAAAGAAATATTACAGGGAATTACTTCAGAAAATATAACCCTAGCTTGATTCATTGTAAAATAAGTGGTTTCAATTCAAAAAGTAAATTTAATACTAAAAAAGCATATGACTTTTTGATCCAGGCCGAAACAGGACTTTGCTCTGTTTCAGGTATTAAAAATAAATCAGGAAAAGTCGGAATATCAATATCAGATTTATCAACAGGATTGACTGCATTCTCTGCTATTCTTAGAGCTTTGATATTAAGAAATAAAAAAAAACAAGGGTTAGACATAGAAATATCAATGTTTGATGTTTTGGCTGATTGGATGAATATGCCATTATTGATATATAGGCACACTAAAAGACTTCCAAAATCTAATGGATTATCTCATAGTTTTATTTCTCCTTATGGAGCGTTTAAAACTAAAGATAAAAAATATATATTAATTTCTATTCAAAATGAAAGAGAATGGAAAAGTTTTTGTGAAAAAGTGCTTAAAAAACCAGAAATGACAAAACATAAATTATTCAATTCTAATGTTGAGAGATTTAAAAATAAAAAAGATTTAAACAATATAATTAATAAAAAATTTTCAAAATATAAAAAAAGTAAATTACTAAAAAAATTAGATAAAGCTAAAATTGCTAATTCAAATTTAAATAATGTTAAGGATTTGTCCGAACATATGCTAATTAAAAATAAAAAAGTTTTATTTGATAATAATGAAGCTTTAATTGCTGCATTACCTTTAGAGAGTGAAAAATTTAAAAATATATATGTACCAAATTTAAACCATGATTTTAAATCTATTCACAATGAATTTAATGAAAGAGATACAAAATGAACTATGAAGTTCAAGATATTGAAATAAGACAATCAATTAAAAAACTTTGTCAAAAATATGAACCACAATATTGGCAAGAATGCGATGAAAAAGATTATTATCCAACAGAGTTTGTAAAAGAATTAACTAATTCTGGTTTTCTTTCTGTTTTAATACCTGAAGAATTTGGAGGTTCAGGTTTAAAAATTAATTCAGCTGCTGCAATATTAGAAGAAATCCATAGATCAGGAGGAAACGCGGCTGCATGTCATGCACAAATGTATATTATGGGAATAATTCTTCGTCATGGAAATCAATATCAAAAAGAAAAATATCTTCCATTAATTGCAAATGGAACCCTTAAATTACAAGCATTTGGCGTAACAGAACCGACAAGTGGAAGTGATACATCATCATTAAAAACAAAAGCAGAATTAATAGATGGTGATTATATTATAAACGGTCAAAAGATATGGACTTCTAGAGCCGAATATTCAGATTTAATGATCATCCTTGCTAGAACTAATCCAATAGTAGAGGGTGTAAAAAAAACAAAAGGATTATCAGTTTTTTTAGTTGATATAAGAGAAGAAAAAAATAAATCAATAAATATTAAACCTATCAAAACAATGATGAATCATTCTACTACCTCTGTTTTTTTCGATAATTTAAAAGTTTCAAAAGAAAACCTAATTGGTGAAGAAGGTGAAGGTTTTAAATATATATTATCTGGGTTAAATGCTGAAAGAATATTAATTTCTTCAGAATGCATTGGTGATGCTAAATGGTTTATAGAAAAGGCTAGAGATTATTCAATTAATAGAGAAATTTTTGGCCGCCCCATAGGAATGAATCAAGGTATACAATTTCCACTTGCTAAAGCTTATTCTAAAATGAGAGCCGCTGAACTTGTTTTAAAAGAAGCTATAAGATTATATGATGAAGGAAAACCATGTGGTGAAGAAGCAAATCTCGCTAAACTATTATGTTCAGAAGCATCAGTCGAAGCTGGAGAGGTTTGTTTACAAACTTTTGGTGGGTTTGGTTATGCAAAAGAATTTGATATTGAAAGAAAATACAGAGAAACAAAACTATATCAAACAGCTCCAATCTCTTCTAATTTAATCTTAAGCTTTATTGGTGAGCATGTATTAAAAATGCCAAGGTCCTATTAAGATATAAAAAGGAATATTAATATTTATATTGAAGCTTTTTCAACAGCAATAGAAAGAATATTTCAATTTGACAAAGATCTTATTGAAATATTAATATTATCTATAAACGTGAACCTTACATCTCTTTTGATTTCTTGTATAATTGGCCTTCCAATTGGAGCGTTTTTATCAATTTATAACTTTCCCTTCAAAATTAGTATAATTGGTATCCTAAGCACCATGATGTCTTTTCCTCCAGTAGTAATTGGGTTAATTGTTTATATACATGTTTCTAGATCTGGTCCACTAGGTTGGTTAAATATTTTATATACACCGTCTGCAATGATTGTTGCTCAAATAATTCTTATTGTTCCCATTATTTCTTCTCTTTCTTATCAGTTTTTAGAGAATCTTAACGAAGAATATAGCGATCTTTTTTTTTCATTATCCGTACCAAAACATAAGGCAATGTTAGCATATTTATTTGACGCAAGGTATTCTTTATGTACAGTTGTCCTTGCTGGTTTGGGAAGAGCTATGTCTGAGGTAGGTGCGGTTATAATTGTAGGAGGGAATATTGACCATTTAACAAGAATTATGACAACGACTATAGCTTTAGAAACGTCAAAAGGAAATTTATCATTGGCCTTAGCATTAGGAATGATATTACTTTTTTTTTCGTTAATAATAAATATTTCAGCAACATATATTAAAAATATTTCACAAAAAAATGCTTATTGAAAATTCTGAACTCAAAAAAAATCTATCTATTTTTCCTTTAACTTTTGCAAATGTAGGTCTTAAAAAAAATAATTTAGAATTATTGAATAATTTAAACATCACAATTAAGGAAAAAGGAATAACAGTTCTTATTGGTCCAAATGGTTCTGGAAAAAGTTTATTTATAAGATTAATTCATGGATTAGAAAAACCTACAACTGGTAAAATTACCTTTAATTCAATTCCACTTAATAAGCAGATAAAAAAGCAACAAGCTTTTGTCTTTCAAAATCCAATACTGCTAAGAAGAACAGTACTTGAAAATTTATCATTTGTTGATAATTTATTTAAAAAAAAAGGATTAAAAAAATGTTTCGAAATACTCGATTTAATTGGACTTAAAGATAAACATAATTTTCCTGCTAGAAAACTTTCAGGTGGTGAAAAACAATGTCTTGCTCTTGGAAGAGCATTAATCATTAAACCAAAATTACTTTTTTTAGATGAACCTACTGCAAATTTAGATAATAGAGCTTTGAAAAAAATAGAAGAGATAGTTATAAAAGAAAATAAAAATGGTACAAAAATTATATTTATTACTCATGATTTAATGCAAGCAAAAAGATTAGCTAATGAAATAATTTTCTTCTATAAAGGTACTATAGTTGAAGCAAAAAAAGCTGAAGTTTTTTTTAAAAATCCCACTTGTAAAGATGCGGAAAATTTCTTAAATGGTAAAATTCTTATCTAAAATTTTAAAAATGAGACAATTTCCTGTTCATTTTATTTATATTTTTATTATTATTTCAAGCTTTGCTGAAGCTAAAGTAATAATTCAATCTTCAACTTCAGTAAAAAATTCTGGTTTATATGATTATTTACTTCCGATTTTTAAAAAAGAAACAGGTATTTCTATATATGTTGTAGCAGTTGGAACTGGTGCCGCATTAAATAATGCAAAAAATTGTGACGGTGATGTTGTTATCGTCCACGCCAAAAATAAAGAAATCGAATTTGTAAATTCAAAATATGGAAAAAAACGTTATAACCTAATGTATAATGATTTTGTAATTACTGGACCTAATGACGACCCAGCAAATATCTCTGGAAGCAAGACTGCAAAAGAAGCTTTTATAAAAATTGCTGAAAGTAAAAGTGATTTTCTTTCAAGAGGAGATAATTCAGGAACTCATAATAAAGAAATGTTAATTTGGAAAAAAAGCAAAATAAACCCTTTGTTATTTTCTGGAAAATGGTATAAAGAAACAGGAGCTGGACAATCTACAACTCTTTCAATGAGTGTTGCAATGCAAGCATATGCGTTGACAGATAGAGCAAGTTTTATTTCTTTCAAAAATAAAAATAATATCAAAATTTTAGTTTCTGATTTTAAAAATTTAAAAAACCAATATGGAATAATTGAAATGAATGAAAGTAATTGTCCATCATTGAATCACAAAGATGCTAGAATTTTCTTAAATTGGATATTATCAGAAAAAGGTAAAAAAACAATTTCAAAATTCAAAGTAAATGGAGAGCAATTATTTTTTACAGATTAATTAATTTTGAGATAATTCATTTCTTAATTTTTCTGTTTCTTTAAAATTTATTTCCCATCCATATCCATCATCAATCTCATTTAGAATAACTCCATAATCACTTTTAGCCATAGAAGGAGATATAATATCATCTAATACATCATCCAAGACTTTTTGAGGATTCCTTTCTAATGGATTTCCAAAGCCTCCCCCTGAAGGAGAGAAATAAGAAACAACATCTCCTTGGTTTGTTCTTAAACCAGAAAATTTAGAATATTCTTGTTTTATTTCCGAAGGATTTTTAACATTATAGATTTCTAGTTTACCTACACTACCCTTCTTTCCTCCAAATGCCCCCCATGGTGCATCAAGATGACGATCAGACTCGTGTGTCATAAATCCAGGTGTCAAGTATCTTTGTGATTTTACCACACCTGCACCTCCTCTAAATTTACCAGGTCCAGGCGGTACGTCATTTCTTATTTCGTATCTATCACAAATTAAAGGCAAATGCATCCCTAAATCCTCTATAGGATTATTCCTTGTATTCCGCATTAATTCTTCAACTGTATCTACACCATCTGCGTTAGGTCTTCCACCAGTAGCTGCTTCGTTAACTTCTAAAAATACCCAATAATCTCCAGAAGGTCTGACACCTGAATAAGCGGCAAAAGAAAGGGTTGCAGCATTTCCGGCTGTTGATTTTTCAGGAATAACAGGTCCTAAGGCTTTTATTACTAAATCAGCCATTCTTTGTATTTGACAAAATCTAGCTTCAGCAGCAGCAGGAGCAATTGGATTAAAAATTGAACCTAAAGGTGCCGTGACCTTTATTGGTCTAAAACTTCCTTCATTTTGTGGAATATATTCATCAGAACTATAAGTATCTAAAAGCATAGCTCTAAAAACAAAAAAAGCAGCAACTTTTGTTGACCCGTCAAATGGAACATTAAATGCAGTAGGTACTTGTGCTGAAGATCCTGTTAAATCAACGTCAACTTCGCTTCCTCTTATTTTTACACAAACCTTAATTGGTAATGTTTTACTTCTATCTCTTCCATCATCATCCAAAAAACCTTCTGCCTTATAATCTCCATCAGGTATCTTTTCAATTTCAGCTCTCATCATTTTCTCGGTATAATCCATAAGTTGATTACAAGCAGTTATTACATCGTCTTTTCCATATTTACTCAATAACTCTTCAAATCTTCTTACACCAAGTTCAGCTGAAGCAATTTGAGCTTCTAAATCTCCCATTACTAAACCTGGAACTCTTGTATTATCCTTAATATATTTCCAAAGAGGTTCAACTCTTTTGCCACCTTCATATAATTTAACAGCGTCAAGAAGCATTCCTTCCGCCCACATATCTGGAACATCGATTATTAAACCAGGAGTTGCAGCACCAATATCAACATGATGTGCAGTGTTTGCTGAAAAACCAATTAACTTTTCATTTGAAAATACCGGCATTACTACAGCAATGTCAGGAGAATGCGATGCTCCTTTATAAGGATGATTATGCAATACACAGTCACCTGGTTTCCAATCTTCAAGCTTTATTGTCTCGTGTATTCCTCTTAAATACCCAGGTAATGAACCAATATGCATTGGAGTAGAATCAGACTCGCACAAAGTGTTGAAATTTACATCAAATAAACCCGCACCAAGGTCCTGACTTTCTCTAATAATTGAAGAATAACTCATTCTATACAAAACATTTCCCATTTGTTCAGCAATAGCATGAAGAGCTCCGCCTATAACCTGTAATGTAATTGGATCAATTTCTTTTTTCATTTTACTCTCCATTTATCAATTATTAATTTTCTTAACCCTTATATCACCATAATCTAATACTTCAGCTTGATAATTTGGTGGAACTATTGTTGTTGAATTATGCTGAGTGATAGATGCTGGACCATCAATAATATCTCCAGATAAAAGTTTTATTCTATCATACCTTGGTGTGTCATATGACATTCCGTCATCAAATGTTGTTTCTCTATTGTAAAGAAATGCATATTTTGGATTTTTATTTCCACCTTTTTCTAATTTAATCATATCAAGTTTTTCAATTTTAGCTGATGCAATAATTCTAATAGTTATGGCTTCTGTCAATTGGTCTTTGAAAGCATGACCATATTGTTGTTCATGGACATTGAAAAAGTTTTCTATAACCTCTTTAATATTTTCTTTATTAATTTCACTATTAGGCATCTTTGCCCTTAATTCAAAACCTTGTCCCAAATATCTACATTCCATAATTTTTTCATACTCTCTTTTGTCTTGAGAAATACCATCCATATCAAGTTGATTATCAGCTTCCTTTTTCAATTCGCTAACAATCTTATTAATTTGTTTTATCTGGTTTTCGTCAGCCTTATCTAAAACAATTAACACAGATCTAGTAAATTCATATTTTAGATCAGAAAAAAGTAACCCTTGAGCAGCAGTTATTCCTGGTTGAGCAGGAGATATAACGTCCTTAGCAGATATCATTTCAGCCAAAGCAACTGAATGCAAAGGACCAGCGCCACCAAATCCCATTAAAGTAAAGCCTCTAGGATCAATTCCTTTGGCAACAGAATTTGAGTTAATTGCTAAAGACATATTATTATTAATTATTTTTAAAATACCTAGTGCCGCCTCCTTTACGCTAAGACCTATTGGATCAGCAATATGCTTAATAATCGCTTTTTCCGCTAATGAAGGACTTATGTTGATGTCGCCTCCTAAAAATTGTTCCTGGTCTAATCTCCCAAGAACAACCTGAGCATCTGTCACAGTGGGCAATTCACCACCATTTCCGTAACATGCTGGTCCTGGGACGGCTCCAGCAGATTTGGGACCAACACGAAAGGCTCCTCCACTATCAATATAAGCAATTGAACCACCTCCTGCTCCAATTGCATCTATATCTAACATTGGAACTAATACGGGAAGGTTTGCAACTTCAGTATCTCTAGGGTTTTTAATTCTTAATTCTCCATTTTGTATAACTGAAATATCAGCTGAAGTTCCACCAATATCTATTGTAATTATATTTGATATATTATTATTTTTTCCAGTTGATCTAGCTCCAATTACACCACCAGCAGGACCTGATAACAATAGCCCAATGGGTCTATCCGACGAGTTTTCAACTGTCGAAATACCTCCATTTGATTGCATTATTCTTACTTGAGAACTAATTCCGTTTTTTTGAAGCCTTCCTTCTAAATTAGCTAAATAATTAGAAGTTTTGGGACCAATATAAGCATTCATAGCAGTTGAACTAAATCTTTCATATTCTCTAATAACATTTATCACTTCTGAGGAAGCATAAATAAAAGCATTTGGATTATATTTTTTTATTATCTCTTTTGCTTTTAATTCATGATCATTATTTAGAAATGAAAACAAAAAACAAATTATAATTGATTTTATTTTTCTCTTTGAAAATAATTTCGCAGCTTCAATTACTTCACTTTCATTTAATGGGACTTCCACCTCCCCAGTTGGAGGCATTAGACGCTCAGTTATTGGAATTCTATTTCTTCTCTTTACTAGGGGCTTTGATTGCCAAGGAACTTCATATTGAAGACTAAAATTATGTGGTCTTTTATGTCTAGCCATATGTAAAATATCACGAAAACCTTTAGTAGTTAACATACCAACATCGGCTCCATCTCGTTCAATTACCATATTTGTTGCTACAGTAGTACCATGATATAAAAGATTAATGTCTTTACAATCAACATTTGCAATTTTACAAACTTGAAGAATACCATTAACCACACCTTCAGATTGATCGTGAGGAGTACTAGGTACTTTTGTTACTGTTATATCATTTTTATTATTATTTGTGTTTTCCAAAATAATATCTGTGAATGTACCTCCAACATCAACCCCTACTCTAATCATTTTTTTCTCCTTAAAATAAACAAATTATAATATATTCTCAATCTCTTTAGCTTGATCCAAAAGCATTTCATCCATTCCAAACCTACTATATATCATAATACCAGAATGCATTTCATTTTTTAAAGTCTTTAATGGCAAAGTAACAGCAGGCATATTAAAATAATTTCCTAGCATAGTATTTCTTAGAGATTTTAAATTAAGTTCATGAAATACTTCATCATTATTTTCAACCTGTTTCAACTTTGGTGCCAATATAGGACATGTTGGCATGATTAAAAAATTATTACCAACTAATTCTTGTATTTTTTCAATTCCTATAATTTTATTCCAAAAAAGTTCTTTTATATCTTCTAGTTTCATACTTTCACCACGCATTATACGGTCTAAAACCCTATTATCCATTTTAGACTTAATATCTGAAGTAAGAAATTTTTTATGTTCCATAAAAGCATCAAAAGCTGTTATCGTCCCACATTTTTGAAAAAGTTCAAAAGCATAAGAAAATATATCCAAATCTAAATATTTAATTTTAAAATTTTTAGCCTTTAATTTTTCAACCATCAGAAAAAAACTTTCTTCAACTTCAACATCTAAATCATCTAAGACTACATTTTTGGGAATAAAAAAAGTTTTCTCAAAATTATTAAATCCGCTATTTTTGAAACAAGAAGTATTAGGATTCATGATTTTATCAAGTTCTATACAGTCTTCTACCTTTCTTGCTAATGGGCCAATAGTATCTAAATTTCTTGATAAGAAAGACAATCCATCTCTATTATATCTACCTTCGGAAGTTTTATATCCAACAATGCCATTAAAACAGGCAGGTACTCTAACCGAACCTCCAGTATCAGTTCCTATAGAACAAGGAACAAGATTTCTAGCGACTGAGACACCACTTCCAGATGATGACCCTCCTGGAACATAATGATTTTTGTCAGATGATACATTTTTTGGTGTCCCATAATGTGGATTTAAACCTAAACCTGAATAAGCAAGCTCTGTAAGATTCAACTTTCCTAAACAAACCATACCTGCTTTTTTTGTTTTACCAACAACATTAGCATCTGATAAAGCCACTTTTCTTTTAGAGTAGAGAACAGAACCAGCGGTAGTAACATGATTTTCTATATCAAATAAATCTTTCCAGGCAATCGGAACTCCATCCAAATTTGAATTTTTATGTCCATTAGAGATTCTTTTATCTGCCTCTTTAGCTTCTTTGATTGCTCTTTCCTCAGTAACTTTTAAAAAAGAACAATCATCATATTTTTTTATTCTATCTAAAAAAAACCTGGTTAATTCTAAAGAAGATATTTTTCTAGTATGAATAATTTCAGCTAAATCAAGAGCGCTTTTATTTAAAATAAAATCATCATTCATTTTTAGAAAAACCTTTTTTAAAAATTTATATTTTTTAAAAATTTTATTAATTTTTATTAATAACGTCCAACTAATAATCCGCCATCAACGCTTATAGTTTGCCCGGTAATATATCTTGATGATTTAGATGATAAAAAAGTAATTACATCAGCCACATCTTCTGGTTCACCTACTCCAAAAGGAATAAATTCATTACTTTTTTCAAGACCTTTCTCCCCTAAGGAATGCTCTTCAGAAAGTGCTTGTGCGGTTCTAATAAATCCTGGGGCTATACCATTGACTCTTATGCCATTTTTTGCCAACTCTACAGCTAAACCTCTTACCAATCCAACAACTCCAGACTTTGCAGCTGAATAATGCACATGTTCATCCCACCCATATTGTATACCCATGCATGAAGATAAACATATTATTGAACCATATGACTTTTTTTTCATTCCTGGCGCTGCAGCTCTGATAACTCTAAAAATACCTTTAAGATCTATATCTAAAGTTTCATCCCATTTTTCATCTGTTAAAACGGATAATGGAACTTTTTTTGCTATCCCGGCATTACATACCAAAGTATCAATTTCTCCAAATTTCTGTTCAACTTCTGAAACTACTTCATTAACTTGATTAGTTGAAGCAACATTCATTTCAAAAAATGAAGCTTCTCCACCATTATCGTTAATCTCACTAACTATTTTTTTACCTTCATTAATTAGGATATCAGTTACAATTACTCTATAACCCAACAAACCAAAAGCTTTAGCCGTAGCTGCACCAATACCGATGCCCGATCCAGTTATTAATACATTTTTCATAAAAATCTCCTAAAGCATAACATCACCTGAGTTAGGTCCTAGAGTTTGACCGACATATATTCTAGCATTTTCTGAAGCAAGAAACAATGCGGTTTTTGCCACATCCTCTGGTTTTCCAAATTTTCCTAATGGTAAAGATTGCCTTTTTTCATTTCTCCATTCATCTGACAAATTCATAACAAGTTCAGTATCAATTGGACCTGGTGCGATTGCATTTACCCTTATACCATCATCGCTATATTCTCTTGCTAAGCTTTTGGTAAAACCTATTATACCAGCTTTTGCAGTTGAATAATGAGCTAAGTCTATTCCTCCAATTTGACCAAGTTGAGATGCAATATTTATAATAATACCTTTTTTATTTTTTAACATATCAGGTATTGCTTGTTTGCAACATAAAAAACATCCATTCAAATGAACAGATAACATCTTTTTCCAGTCATCAAAAGACAAATTATGAAATTTTTTTTGTTGTACAATTCCAGCGTTGTTAACTAAAATTGAGCATTGTCCTATGTTTTTGGAAGTAAAATTAAAAAGATTTTCTACTTCATCTTCATTTGAAATGTCGCCTTTGACAGTTAAAAAAGAAGAATTGGCTATGCCCTCTCCCAAAATTTTTTCTTCAGCTTTAATCAAACTTTCTTCATTTAAATCATTTAAACAAACTTTTATATTATTTAATAAAAATTCTTTTGCTATGGCAAATCCTATACCAGATCCCGCGCCAGTAACAATAGCTACTAATTCTTTTTGTGACATATGTTTTTACCTATCAATATATTTTTTAATTATCATTGTAATCTAAAAGATAATTAATTTTCAAATAAAAATAAAATTCTATTGAAAATAAAAATGACAAAGTTTAAGTTTGAAAAAAACAATATGATACATAATATGAATAAAATTGATCTAAATTGCGATATGGGAGAAGGTTTTGGCCAATGGAAGATAGGCGAAGATATTGACGAAGAATTAATGAGAATTATAAGTTCTTCAAATATTGCAACTGGTTTTCACGCAGGTGATCCTAATTCTATGATGAAACTTGTTAAATTAGCAAAAGACAATAAAGTCAAAATCGGAGTTCATCCAGGCTACCAAGACCTCAGAGGTTTTGGTAGACGTTACATAAACATGTCTGAAGAAGAACTTTTAAATGACATAATTTATCAAATTGGTGCTTTAAGAGAGTTTGCAAAGATTAATTCATTAGAATTACAACATATAAAACTCCATGGAGCTCTATACATGGAAGCTGCAAAAAACAAAAATCTCTCTAGTTTACTAATTTCTTATTTAGAAAAACTTAATCCTCGTTTATTACTTTATTGTATGGATATTTCCAAAACATTTTCCATAGCAAAAAAAAGAAACTATCCTACTATTAGAGAGTTTTTTGCTGATAGAGAATACGATGATAATGGAGCTATTGTTTTTACCAGAGATGTCGGATTATTGAACCCTGACGAGATAGCAAAAAAATGTTTAAAAGCTTGTAAAACTGGTTTGGTCAAAACTATTTCTGGAAAAGAAATTAAAATAAAATTCGAAACGATTTGTTTTCATTCTGATACCAAAGGGGCACTGGAAATTGGGAGATCAATAAAAAAAATCTTAGAAAAAAACTCTATTTCTATCTGCTCACCATGAATTAAAAAATTTAATTAAAAAAGGATTACATAATGATTTCTATAAAATCACCATTACCTGGAACTTTTTATCTCACTCCCGCTCCGGGAGAAAAACCTTTTAAAAAAAATGGTGATAAGGTTACAGAGGGTGACATAATAGGACTTGTCGAAGTGATGAAAACATTTGTAGAAATAAAATCTGAAGATAACGGAATTTTTGATAATTATCTAATTAAAAATGAAGATCCAGTCGAAGCGGGACAAGAAATTGCTCATCTAAAATGAAAGTGTATTATAATTTATTATAAGGAGAAACCTATGAAAACTAGATATACTTTTGGAGGTGATGAGCATCTTTACATCGAAATAGATGAAGAAATGTCGCTTGATGCTTTTTTTAAAAGTTTGTGGATAAGTAAACAAATAAAAAATAAAAATATTTTAGGAGTTACTGAGATATGCCCTGCAAATGCCTCATTTCAAATAAAATTTGACCCAGATATAATTAACCATAAAGATATTTTGGAAATTGTTAAAGAAGTTGAACAAGAATCATTTAAAGCAGAAAAAACAATTAAAACCAGAGTTATTGAAATACCAATGTATTATCAAGACCCATGGACGCAAGAAACCCTGATGAAATTTAGAGAAAGACATCAAGATCCCTCTTCAACTGACTTAAAATATTCTGCTAAAATTAATGGTTTCAAAAATGTTGAAGATTTCATAAGTGCTCATCATTCTGCACCATGGATGGTTACTATGGTTGGATTTGTTGCAGGGTTACCTTTTCTATATCAATTAGTTGAAAGAAATAAACAACTAGAGGTTCCAAAATATCTTAGACCTCGAACAGATACCCCAAAACTTACTCTTGGTTTTGGTGGATGCTTCTCAACTGTTTATTCTGTTAGGGGCGCTGGTGGTTATCAAATGTTTGGTATAACTCCTATGCCAGTATATGATCCAAAACAAGAAATATCTTATTTAAAAGATTTTATGGTTTTGTGTAATCCTGGTGACATTGTTAAATGGAACCCCATAGATAGAAAAGAATATGACGAAATAACTAAAAAAGTTAATGAAGGTAAATACACACCTCTAATGAAGGAAATAACATTTAACTTAGATGATTTTAATAAGGATATTGAAAGATGTAATAGTAAAATTTTGGAGGTTTTATATGATTAAAGTTATAAATTCGGGTATATCTACCTCCATACAAGATATGGGACGTCCTGGTTATTTTCATTTAGGAATACCAATGAGTGGAGCGATGGACAGATTTTCATTAAAAGTAGCAAATTTACTAGTTGGCAATAAAGAGGATGAAGCTGGTTTGGAATGTGTTTTTATTGGTCCTAAAATTGAATTTCAAAAAGAATGTTGGTTTGCTGTAACTGGTGCAAATATACCTATCTTCATTAATGGAAACCCTCAACAATCATGGACAGCAAACAAAGTAAAAAAAGGTGATATTTTATCTTTTGGTTATCTAAAATCAGGTGCAAGGATTTATATTTCTTTTTCAGGTGGAATAAACACAAAAAAAATGCTAGGAAGTAGATCAACATATACTATCGGTTCTCTGGGTGGTCTTAATGGTGAAAGTATAAAAAATAATGATACTATTCCAATAGGAAAAGAATATGGAGAACCTACTTATAAGAAAATTGATAAAAGATTTTTATTTGATTACCAAAATCAAACTGAATTGAGAATGATAAAAGGACTTTACTGGCACAGAATAACAAAAGATTCAGGAGATAAGTTTTTTTCAGAAAAATGGACTGTTGCATCAGAGGCAGATAGAATGGGATATAGATTTAAGGGAGGAACACCTCTTAAATTTGTAGAAAGAAAGCAGCCTTTTGGAGCTGGTTCGGATCCATCAAATATAGTTGACGGTTGTTATTCATATGGTTCAATACAAGTTCCAGGTGGTACTGAACCTATTATTCTTCACAGAGATGCAGTATCTGGAGGAGGATATTTTACAATTGGAGCAATTATTTCTGCTGATATGGATATAATAGGTCAGCTACAACCCAACAAGAAAATTAAATTTACTCCTGTAAATATGGATGAAGCATTAAAAGCTAGAAAAAATTATAATAAAAAGATAAATGATATAATTGATTTTTTAGAAAAGTAAAATTACTTCACTTTACTTCACTTTACTTTAACCACAAAATAACCACCAAAAATCCAAGATTTTTTCTCTTTTCTTAACTTAGCTTTTTTAAATGATATTATTTTGAAATTATTTTCAAAACACAACTTTTCAATATAATTGTAAGAATGAGAAAATCTTCCTGATCTGTTAAGCAAAAGATCGCCTTTATCAAGATTCTCTGTGCTAAAACATAAAATTGAATTTTGAGAAGAACTATTTTTTACTTGTTTAAACAATTCTTTCAAACATCCAATATAAATAAAAACATCAATAGCTAAAAATAAGTCAAACTTAATATTATTTTTTTTAAAAAAAATAACGGCCTCTTCAACAAAAAGTTTATAATAAATATTTTTTTTCTTTGCTTCCTCTATCATTCCAACTGAAACATCTATACCATAAAAATTTTTAATCTTTTTATGAAAAAAAGATCCTGATAATCCTGTACCACAACCTATATCAATAGCATTCAAAAAATACTTTTTTTTAATTTTAGAATTTTTAAAAATATCAAATGTTTTTTTAGGAGCATCATACTTTAATTTTTTTACTAAATCTTCATCAAAACTTTTTGCATACTTATTGAATAAATTAGAGACATACTTTTTTGGCGCAGTTTTTACAAAAACACCTTCAATAGAATTCTTAATATGTTTTGCACTTTCGTTTTTTTTATTTATCTTTAACACATTATCATAATGTTCTATAGCTTCATCAAAAAATTCTAACTTATACAACAAATTAGCAAGATTATATAGCAGCTTTTCATTTTTGTTATCGAAAAGGACTGCATTTTTATATATTTTTAACGCATCTTGATATGAACCAATTTCGACTAATCTATTTCCTAAATTTATAGAGGCGTTTATATGATCTGGTTTTAACTGTAGAACCTTATAATAATATTCAATACTTAGTTTCTTCTTGTTTAATTTATTATATAAAATGCCTAAAAAATAAAAAGCCTCTACAAAATTTTCTTTTTCATGTATAGCTCTTAAAAAATAGTAAATTGACTCTTCCGACCTATTTAACTCATTTAATACAACGCCAAGATTAAAACTTGCTTCTGCAAAATTAGGTTTAATTTTTAAAGCTAGCAAATAATTTTCTTTTGCTTCTTCAAAATTTTCTAAAGCTTGAAAAGCTGTTCCAATAAAATTTAAGAGAAGAAATGAATTTTTAAATTTCTTAGAAAGGACAAATGATTTTTCTAGTAGTAAATTATATTCTTCGGCATTGTATAATTCTGTAAGTTTTTTTATGTCAGAATTTTTTAAAAAAGAAGTAGAAAAAAAAGTTAGATCATTACAAACAGGAACTACAGGTACAGTTCGAAAATCGAATAATTTAAAACTAAAATTTTTAATTTCGTCAAGCAATGAATTACTTTCTAAAATAGCAAAATATTAAAAAAGTTAAATTATATCTGAAAAAACTTTAATATTTTTTTTGTCATCATAAAAAAACTTTATATTTGTATCATATAATGATGATAAAAACTTTTCATTAAGAAAACCTTTTATATCACCGCTATATAGTTTTTTCCCATGTTTTAAAGCAATAATGAAGTCAGAAAAAGGTATCAGATTATTAATATCATGAGAAGACATTAAAATTGTTAATTTTTTCTCAAGTCTAAAATCATTCAGAATTTTCAAAATCTCTCCTGATCTTGCAAAATCCATAAAAGCAGTTGGTTCATCCAAAATTAAGATATCAGCTTCTTGAGCCAAAGTTCTAGCAATAATTGCTCTTTGCATCTCTCCACCTGATAAAGTTGTTATAAGATTTTTTGAATAATTTAAAAGATTAACTTTTTCTAAAGCTTCCATTACAACTTCAAAATCCTTATGAGACTCAACTTTTAACCATCCTAAGTGAGATATCCTCCCAAACATTACATATTCTGCAAGTGTCATTCCATTAGGTATGATCATATTTTGAGGTATATAAGCTATTTTTTTATCATCTTGATTTTTAATAATTCCTTTTACATTTTTACTATTTAATAAAATATCTCCTTTAAAAGGTATTAATCCAGAAATTGCTCTAAGTAATGTAGTTTTTCCCGACCCATTAGGACCAACAATCGATACAAACTTTCCAGCTGGAATTTCTAAACTTATTTCATTGAGTATTTTTTTTTTCAAATATACAGATAAATTAATTGTTGAAATATTCATCTAAATACTTCCCCGAGAAAATCTCAAAAGTAATACGAAAAACGGAGCACCCAGAAAAGCTGTAATAACTCCAATTGGCAACTCTCCAGGAGCAATAATTGTTCTTGAAAAAGTATCTGCAAGGCATAAAAATGAAGCTCCGAACAGTGCTGACAAAGGAATTATAATTTTATAACTATATCCAAATAAAAGTCTTATAACATGAGGAATTACTAACCCTACAAATGCAATTAGACCACTTACTGAAACAGCTGCAGCAGTAATTAAGGAAGAAGAAACTAAGACTACAATTTTTGTTTCAACAGGTTTTCCACCTAGCAATTTTGCCTCTTCGTTAGAAAATCTTAATAAATCAAGTTGTCTTGAGTAGCATAAAATAGAAATAAAACCTATCAGAAAATAAGGAAGAATAATTAATACTTCATTCCATCCAGAAGTTACCAACCTACCAATTAACCAGCCATAAATTTCTTGCATAGAGTTTATATTCTTTTGCATTAAAAATGATTGACAAGCTGTTAGAAAAGATGCTGTTGCAATACCTGCTAATAGTAAACTCGAAATTGATCCTCCTACACTTCTTGAAATTAATGATGCAATTATTACTGAAAATAGCGCCCCAAAAAATGCTGCTATTTGTGTCGTTTCAAAAATATAGAAAGATACATCATACTTAAAAATAATGAAAAATGACGCCCCTAATCCTGCACCAGCAGCTGAACCAAGTAGAAAAGGATCAGCTAATGGATTCTTAAAAACTCCCTGATAACCTGCACCTGCTACTGCGAGAGATGCACCTACTAACATAGCAAGAACAAGTCTAGGTAATCTCCAGTAGATAATTATTGCTTCATTTAATTCTGTTTCAAAACTAATTCCATTTTTTGAATTAAATAAATTTACTAGATATTTTATAACGTCACCTAAAGGTATATTTACTGCTCCTACGCTAGTTCCGATAAAACCAACAAGAACTAAAGCTAAAATGTTTACAAAAATTAATTTTTTTGAAGGTTTTATTATTTTTTTTAAATCATCAATTATTTTGTTTTTTTTAACTTTCATTATATTGCTCAGTAATTTTAAGAATTTTTTCTATTAAAATAATTCAAGAAACTAACATTGCTCTTAAACCAATGTAAATATCAACTAAATGCACTTTTATTACATTATAAATTCTAAATAAATTTAAAAAGGATTTATAATAACATATTATATATAACTTTACATTACATAAAATGCATTAAACCGTTGTTTTATATATTTTTTTTGCATATTATGATTTAATTGTAAAGCTTAAAATATACTTATATCCCCCCAACTAATCCCCCCCAAATAGTGGAGATTTCCCTATTTTTTTTTGCTTTTAAAACCTACTTGTTAAAGGAGTCTACAAAGGACGCAAAGAACTGTATATGAAGATTAAATACAATATTAAACAAAATAGTTTGAATATTAATTTTTGTAGAGTGATTTAAATATAAAATAAAATAGAACAAATCTTTCTATTTATTGATTAAGAGGAAACAAAATAGTACTGAGATCTTTATTTCCTTTTGGTATCATAGATTAAATAATTTGGATATTATTTTTTTGGTGGATAGGAAAAATAAAACAGTTAAATGGCTTAAATGATTGCAGAGCTTATTCTCGTTTTACATGCAAACAAATTAAAAACGTATATTATAATATTAAATTCTATATCCCAGATAATACTGAATTTCATTTAGGTACTTCAAACAGTTTAGAAGGATGTCAAAATACAGCTTATAATTATTCTTATGAAAATAACTTTAAATACTCAGATTATACAAGAGTGTTTGATACTATTCAGAACAGAAACTGGCAGTATGTTTGTTGTTTAAAAACAAAAAACCCATGTTTTGTGGAAAAAAATAGATAAATAATAATGGTTAACACTTTTTTTGACATTTGACTCTAGACCCTAAAACAAACTCTCAAATTGACTTATGTACCGACCTAATGTCACTCGAATTCTGTGGATTAAAGGTGAGGCACTAGCCTTTACTCAAAAGTCACATCTATTGATTTACACAAAACACTATGTAAAATATTCATTATGAAACATTACATACTCATACTAGCTACAATTATAACCTTTCTACTTCCTGTGCAGAGTTGGGGTGGTAACTTTCAGAAAGGTGTAGATGCTTACGCTAAAGGTGACTACAAGACAGCGATGAAAGAGTTTAAGCCGTTAGCTGAACAAGGTGATGACAGAGCACAATACAATCTTGGATTAATGTACTACAATGGACAAGGTGTTACTCAGAATAATAAAGAAACAGTGAAGTGGTTCACTCTTTCAGCAGAGCAAGGTTTTGCCATGGCACAATACAATCTTGGATTTATGTATAGTAATGGACTAGGTGTTACTCAAGATAATAAAGAAGCAGTAAAGTGGTACACTCTTTCGGCAGAAAAGGGTTTTGCTAAAGCTCAATACAATCTTGGAATTAATTATTATAAAGGACTAGGTGTTACTCAGGATTATAAAGAAGCATTAAAGTGGTATATTCTCTCAGCCGAACAGGGTTATACTGATGCACAATACAATCTTGGATTGATGTATGGTTTAGGAGAAGGCGTAATAGAAGATTTCATTAGAGGTTACATGTGGATTAATATTGTTGCTTCAAATGGTAGTAACCTGGCTTCAGGAGCTAGAGATTTTTTAGCAAAAAAAATGACCCCATCTCAGATATCAGAGGC
>MDTG01402971.1_pt1 | contig 26405 bp, 17 predicted proteins | sample 811421 | NCBI WGS metagenome assembly MDTG01 (sample SAMN05326645, study PRJNA326480) | marine metagenome | isolation source: seawater | place: Pacific Ocean: South East | collected 2011
CGAAAGCAGGAAGACTGCGGAGGTGAGCTGGAGTCGTTCCTGCTTTCTTGCTTTCCTTCTTCACACACTCGGGTCAGAAGGAGCTGTCGCAATCAGCGACAGCTCCTCCTCGCTCCCGAGGTTTCTCGACAGCCTGTCGCTGGCAGCGACAGCTCCCTCCCAATAGCCTGATTGAGCGGAGAGAACTGCAAAACTCGCAGAAGGCAGCTCCGCTGAGCTGCCACCGCGTCTTCCAGTTTTCCAGTTTTCCCCGTTCCATCTCAGGAGCGCGAAGGAGCTATCGCTGATTGCGACAGCTCCTCGAGCCTTCCAGTTCGGGCACGGACGGGCACGGGTCACCAGGTTCGAGGCCCCCGCCGCCTCCCTTGCCGTTGGGGCGCGGCACGGGGACACTCTCGCCCATGGCGCTTCACAACCGTGACTACATGGGCGGCGCCGCGCCGCCGCCGGGGAGCACGAGCGAGTCCCCCTCCTGGCTGCGCGGCTATCGGCTGCTGATCCTGCTCTGCGTGCTGGTGTTCCTCGCCTGGCAGGCCAAGACGCTGGCCCCCGTGATCGCGACCCACTTCGTGTGCAGCCGCGAGGCCCTCGCTCAGGGCCGGGTGTGGACCCTGCTCACCGCGTCGCTCTTCCACGCCGACCTGGTCCACATGCTGACCACGCTGCTCTTCGTGTGGTGGTGCGGACGCGAGATCGAGGAGCGCTACGGCGGCCTGACCGTGATCGGGATCTTCTTCCTGGGCGGCATGGCGGCGGGCCTCGCGAGCGCGGTGATCTACCCCGGCGGCGAGCAGAGCCCCGTGCCGGCGCTCCCGGGCGGCGGCTCCTCGGGCACGGGCTTCTACGTCAGCGACCAGCTGATCGTGACCAACGCCCACGTGGTGGACGACGCCGACGAGGTCGCGCTCGAAGTCGGGCCCGGCAAGCGCCGTGCGACGGGCGAGGTGATCGCCCGCGACAAGGAGCTCGACCTGGCCCTGATCAAGACCGAGCAGCGCGGGGTCCCCCTCGCGCTGCGCTCGCAGGTCAACCTCGGCAAGAGCGTGTTCGCGCTCGGCTACGGGGTCGTGTCGGGGCGCAACGCGGACCTGCTCGTGACCCGCGGCACGATCTCGGCCCACCAGGCCGCTGAACAGAAGATCCTCTTCGACGCGACGGTCAACCCGGGCAACAGCGGCGGGCCCCTGGTCGACGTCGAGGGGCGCTGGCTGGGGGTGGTGGTCGCCAAGTCCCGCGCAGGCGACGGGGTCGACAGCCTCGGCTACGCGATCGACGGCGAAGCCGCCGCGCGCTGGCTGGCCAACAAGGGCTGCACCGTGCGCCGCGAGGCCGGCGAGCCCAAGGGCGACGCGCCGCCGCCCGCGACCCTCGAGTCGGTGGTCCGGATCGCCGTGGGCGGGGTCGCCCCGGTGCTGCGCGACATGCAGTGGATGCGCTTCGGGATCGACCCGCGCGTGTTCGGCGCCTCGGGCGGCGTGTGGGCCCTGGCCTGCTTCGTCCTCTTCCGCTGGCCCAAGCGCGAGGTCTCGGTGTTCGGCCAGGCGATCCCGCTCCTGGTGCTCTTCATCTTCTTCGGCATGAGCGACGTCATGGCGGCCCTGCGCGTCCACGGCGGCGGCCTGGGCGGGCTGAGCAACGCCTATCACGCGGCAGGAGGAGCCATAGGCTTCGCGCTGCACAAGCTCGGCTTCGAGCGCCTGACCGGCAGGATCCGACGCCGCTTCCGCCTCTGGTGGCGCAACACGCGCCAGGCGCCGCCGCCCACGATCCCCTTCCCCAGCCGCGCCAGCGAGCCCGAGGAGCCGAGCGGGGGGAGCGACAAGCTCGACCGCGCCACGCGCGAGCGCATGGACGAGATCCTGGCCAAGGTCAGCCAGGTCGGGATTCACGGCCTGAGCGACGAAGAGCGGGCCTTCCTCGAGGAGGCCAGCAACAAGCTCCGCGGCGGAGACTGAGCTCGTGGCCGAGCTCAGCTGGCGCGTCGTCCCCTACGCCGAGCTGACGCTCGACGAGCTCTACGGCCTGCTCGACCTGCGCTACCGCGTGTTCGTGGTCGAGCAGGAGTGCGCCTACCGCGACACCGACGGGCTCGACAAGGTCGCGCTGCACCTGTTCGGCGAGCGTGAGGGGCAGCTCCTGGCCTACGCGCGCCTGCTCGCGCCCGGCCTGGCCTACCCCGAGCCCGCGATCGGGCGCGTGATCACCGCGCCCGAGGGCCGCGGCCAGGGCTACGGCAAGGCGCTCATGGAGCGGGCGATCACCGAGGTCGGCGCCCGCTGGCCCGGGCCGATCCAGATCGGCGCTCAGCGCTACCTGGACCGCTTCTACCGCGAGCTGGGCTTCGAGCCCGTGGGCGAGCCCTACCTCGAGGACGGGATCCCCCACGTCCACATGATCCGCGCCTGAGCGGCGCTACTCGCGCTCGGCCTGCTTGAGCGCGTTGTATTTGTCGAGGAAGCGCTTGGCCTCGCGCTGGAGCTCGTTGGCGCGGGCGCGCTCGCCCGCGAGGTGCGCCTGGCGCGCCAGGTAGAAGGCGCTCAGGTAGTGCTGGTATTGCACGCTCGGCTCACCCGGCCAGCGCTGGACCGTCTTGCGCGTGTAGGCGTAGGCCTCCTCGTAGCGCTGCGCGTCCTGGAGCAGGAAGCCGGTCATGTCGTGCGCCTTGAGGCTGCCGGGGAAGTCCTCGGTGACGCCCTCGGCGAAGCTCGCCGAGAGCTCCTGGGTCTCGCGCCGCCAGGCCTTCAGCTCAGCCTGGGGGTGCCGAGCGGGGAGGCGCAGGTTCGGGCGCGGGTTCAGGTAGGCGTCGATCGCCTCGGTCAGCTTGTGGCCGAGGTAGGCCCCGCCGGCGCGGATTTGCAAGCTGTCGAGCCCGTCCCGCTCGGCCCGGGCGCGCACCTGGCGCAGGAGGGCCAGGGCGCGCGGCACGTCGTAGGAGCGGGCGGCGAACATGATCCCCGCGTTGAGCAAGAGCACGGGGTCGTCATCGCAGGCCTTGGCCCCCGTGAGCCAGGTCTGCAGCCCCTGGCGGACCTTGTCGGCCGAAGGGGCGAAGCGGCGGCTGTTGGCCAGGACCTGCCACACCAGCACGCAGCGCTTGTTGGAGCGCTCGTGGAGCGCCAGAGCTTCAGCCTCCAGCGTGTGCCAGCCCTCGCGCGGGGCGCGCAGGTTGATCAGGTAGGCCGCGCAGCGGAGGTCCCCGGGTTGCTGAGCGAGGAGCTCACGTAGGCGCTCCTCCAGCTCGGGCAGGAGCACTCCGTGGGAGCGGAGCAGCCGTCCGCACCAAGCGTAGGTCCGCAGCAGCTCGACCTCGCTCACGTCTCCCGCGCCCCGCGCGTCGTCCAGGAGCTCGCGCAGCTGGAAGTCGGTCAGCGGGCCGCGCGCGCAGCGCAGCACGATCTGCAGCAGCCGCAGGGGTCCGTAGCCAGACCACGCGCGCGCCACCTCCTCGGCCAGTCGCTCGGCCTCGCCCTGCTGCCCCAGGTCCAGCAGGCTCCAGGCGCGCAGGCAACGCAGCCGCGGGTGCTCGGCTCTGGCGAGGAGCTTCAGCACCTCGGAGTCGTCGCCGCTGAGGAACGCGGCCTCGGCCTGGTCGAAGAGCGCCTGCTGCGCTTGGCCGAGGGGAGCCGGTGCGCCTGGCGTCGACGTCGGCGCCGGCGGAGCAGGAGGAGCTTCGCGTTCGGTCGGGCTGGCGGCCGCGCTGGAGTCGGGCGAGGGCGCAGCCGAGCTGCGTGGCTCGCGACTAACGGCCAGGGCCAGGCCAGCGGCGAGCGCCACCACGGCCAGGGCCCCGAGGGCGAAGGGGAGGCGCGAGCCGCCCCCGGCTTCGCCTCGGGCGGCGTCGGCCCGCAGCCAGGCCTCGAGCTCGAAGGCCAGGTCCTCGGCGCTGGCGGGACGCTCGGCGGGCTCCTTGGCCAAGCAGCGCAGGACGAGGGCCTCGAGCTCCGCGTCGACCTCCTCGACCTCGCTCAGCCGCGCGGGCGCCTTGTCGAGCACGGCGCTCAGGACCTTCAGCAGCGTCTCGCCGCGGAAGGGCGGCCGGCCGGAGAGGAGCGCGTAGAGGGTCGCGCCCAGGGCGTAGACGTCGGCCCGAGCGTCGACTCGCTCGCCGTTGGCCTGCTCGGGCGCCATGAAGGCTGGGGTGCCGAGGATCTGCCCCGTCTGGGTCAGGTGGCTCTCACCCACGTGGGCCAGGCCGAAGTCGGTCAGGAGCGGCTCGCCGCGCGCGACGAGCACGTTCTCTGGCTTGATGTCCCGGTGCAGGATCCCCTGCTGGTGGGCGTGGGCGACCCCCCGGGTGAGCCGCACCATGAGCTCGACCGCCTCGCGCGCCGGGAGCGGCCCCCGCTTCAGCCGCTCCGCCAGGGACTCGCCCGCGACGTAGTCCATGACCAGTAAGGGGTGGCCCTGCTCCTCGCCCAGGGCCACGACGCGAACCAGGTTGGGGTGGCGCAGCTGCGCGCAGGCCCGCGCCTCGCGCTCGAAGCGCGCCCGCGCGTCGGGCGTCAGCGCGCCCAGCACGACCTTGATCGCGACGTCGGTCTGGAGGCGCGGCTCGCGCGCCCGGTAGACGACACCCATGCCGCCGCGCCCGAGCTCGCTGAGCACCGGATAACCGCCGATCGCGCTGGGGAGGCTCATAGGACTGCGAGCATAGCGCCCGCCCCCCCGCGGGGGTCAGAGCTCAGCGGGTCAGCGCCCGGTAGCGCTCCCGCGCAGCCTCGGCGGCCCCTGCGTCGCCGAGCGCGCGGGCCACCTCCTGCGCCTGGAGGTAGACCGGCGCGTGCTCGCGCCAGCGCTGCTGCAGGTAGCCGTTCAGCCGCCGCGCGACCTCGAGGTCGTCCGCGCCGTGGGCGTCGAGCAGCGCGTCGACCCGGGCCAGCAAGGCCGAGCGGCTGTCGGGGAAGGAGCGCTGGAAGCGCTCGGTCAGCGAGCTCCCCAGCGCGATCGCGCGCATGCGCAGCGCGCGAAGGTCCGCCAGGACCCGGCGCGCGTTCGGCGTCTTATCCAGCCAGCGCTCGAGCTCACCGGCGTCCTTGGCCTCGGCTGCCTGCAAGAAGCGCTGCTCTTGTTCGCCCAGGGCGCGCATCACGCCGTGCGCGACGCGGGCGGCCTGGGCTCGGAAGGCCAGGCTGTCGCAGCCCGTCGCGGCCGCCTGCTCGAGCTGATCGAGCGCCTCGCGGGCCTGGCCCTGGAGCGAGAAGTGCAGCCCCAAGGCAACCCGCGGGAAGGGGCTCTGGCTCGCCGCGATCCCGGCCTGGGCCTGGGCCAGGGCCGCGTCCGCCGAGCCCTCGCGCTCCGCGCGCTCCACGGCCAGGAGCCACACCTCGCCCAGGGCCGGCGCCTCCTCGCAGAGCCGGGTCAGCTCGGCGGCCTCGCCCTCGCCCCAGCCCGCCCGCCGCACGCGATCGCGCAGCGCGAGCAGCGCCCCATACTGGTAGCCGGGGTCCAGGCTGCGCAGGCGCGCCAGCGCGCGCGTGTCCTCCTCGCCGCCGGGGAGGTCGTGCAGCGCGCGCAGGTGGGCGCCCCAGGCCTCGGCGCGGGCCAGGGTCTGCGCTCCCGCCCCGAACGCGCGCGCGCGCTCGAGGGCCGACGCGAAGCGGGGGAAGTCGTTGTGCTGCGCGTAGTGGACCGCGATCAGGGCAGCCGCCTCGGGGTGGCGCGCGTCCTCGTCGATCGCCGCCTTGGCCAAGGCCTCGCTCTCGCGCAGCCGGTGCAGGTCGTGCAACACCCAGGCCCGCAGGCAGCGCAGCTCGATCCACTCCGCGCCCTCCAGCGCCCGCAGGGCCTCCTCGTTGCGGCCGCCGCGCCACGAGGCGGCGGCCTCCCGCCGGCGCTGCGCCAGCGCTGGGCGCAGCTCGCTCCGCCACCGCTCGCGCTCCTGGTCGAGTCGCTGCGAGAGCTCGGGCTTCCCGGCGAGGCGCGCCAGGCTGATCGCCCGCTTGCGCGCGTAGTCGCTGCCCGGCCACAGCTCGACCTGGCGCAGGCAGAGCTGCAGCGCCTCGTCGTAGCGGCCCTGGGCGTAGAGAGCCCCGATCTCGTAGGCGTAGGCCGAAGCGCAAGCGGGAAAGCGCTCGGCCAGCCCCCGCGAGAAGTGCTCCATGAGCCTCCGCGTGCGGAGCGAGAGCCCGAGCGCCTGCTCCAGCTGCCGGCGCGCCTTCGCAGGGAGCCTGCCTCGCGCCTCGCGCTGGGCCGCTCCGTCGTTCAACACGCGGAACACGTCCGCGCTCTTGACCTGGGGGCCGAGCAGCTTCCCCGTGGCCTGGCGCACGATTCGCCAGGCGAACTCGAGGGCGTCGGTCGCGCGCCGGCACACCTCGAGGTCCCGCGCCCCCGCGGTCTCGAGGCGCTCGAGGTGGCGCAGCGCCACCTCGAGCCGCCCCGCCTCGTTGCCCCCACCCTGCGGCGTGAGCAGCGCGATCGCGGCGTTGGCCAGGCAGAGCGGATCGCGCGGGTTGCGGCTCACCCCCAGAACCCCCCGCTCGACCACGGAGGCCAGCGCGTCGCGAGCTCCCCGCTTGGCCTCCGGCGCGAGGGACTCCCGCAGCGCGTTGGTGTGGAAGTACCAGGCCAGCCCCAGCTCGGGCGCTCGCTCGACCAGGGCGCGCAGCTCTGGCTCGCGCGCTCCCCAGCCCCCCTCCTCCGCCGCCTCGTGGCTGATCAGGATCGCCTCGGCCCGCATGTCTCGCGGCTCGAGCTCGAGCAGGCGCCGGAAGCGCCCGCTGACCTCGGCGCGTGAGGGCGCGCCCTGCCGGTGGTGCAGGCGCGCGTAGTGACCCTGCCAAGCCAGGACCCGCGCCTCGTCCAAGGGCGCCAGCCCCTGACTCCGAGCCACCGCGAGCGCCTGCGCAGACGCCTCGGCGTTCGAGCGCTGGGCCAGCTGCACCGCGCGCAGCGCGTGCGCCGGAGCGTAGCTCGGCCAGCGCTCGAGCAAGCGCTCCACCGCGGCCTCGCTCCGCTCGAGCTGGCCCCAGTCGTAGAGGACCCAGGCCCGCAAGCAGGCGACCTGCGCGTAGGCGCCCTCGATCGCGTCCAGCTCCTCTGTAGCCCGCTCCTCCGCTCCGCAGAGCCACGCCCGGCGCGCGCTCTCGAGGTGGCCCTGCTCCGCGGCCCCCAGCGTCGCCTCGGGGCTCGCGCTAGCCAGCGCGCTCTCGCTCTCGCTCGGAGGAGGGCTCGCTGCGGACCCCTCTCGCGGGGCCGCCTCCTCCGGCTCGCCGAGCCACAGCCCCGCGGCGCCAAGGCCCAGGGCGAGGATCAGGACCAGGATCCCCAGCGCGAAGGCGGGGCCTCCCCTCTGCCTCGAGCGCGAAGCGAGCCGCAGCTCGTCCAGCGCGTCCGCCAGCGCGGCGGCCGAGGCCGGGCGCTCCTCGGGGTCCTTCGCCAGGCAGCGCTCCACCAGCGCCGCCAGGGCCGGGTCGATCCCGGGGACCCGCTCGCGCAGCGGCGTCGGAGCCTCGCTCAGGACCGCGTTGAGGAGCGCGAGCGTGCCCCGCCCCACGAAGGGGGGCTGTCCGCAGAGGAGCGCATAGAGGGTCGCTCCCAACCCGTAGACGTCGGCGCGCGCGTCGGGCGCGCCAGCGTCGGCCTGCTCGGGCGCCATGAAGGCCGGCGTGCCGAGGATCTGCCCGGTCCGGGTCAGGTGACTCTCGGCCACCCGCGCCAGGCCGAAGTCGGTCAGCACCGGCTCGCCCTGCTCGTCGATCAGGACGTTGGCCGGCTTGATATCCCGGTGCAGGATCCCCTGCGCGTGCGCGTGGGCGCCCCCCCGCGCGAGCTCCGCCACGATCTCGCAGGCCAGGTCCGCCTCCAGCGCCCCCTCGCGCTTGAGCCGCTCGGCGAGCGAGACCCCGCGCACGTAGTCCAGCACCAGGAAGGGCCGCCCCCGCTCGGCGCCCACGTCCAGGACCCGCACCAGGCGCGGATGCGCGAGCTGCGCGCAGGCCCAGGCCTCCCGCTCGAAGCGCGCCCGGGCCTCCCCCTCCAGCGGGTCGAGCACGACCTTGATCGCGACCTCCTGCCCCTCGGGGTGCCGCGCGCGGTAGACCACGCCCATTCCGCCTCGGCCGAGCTCGCCGAGCACCGCGTAGCTCCCGATCGTGGAGGGCTGGCTCATGCGCCGAGGATAGCTCGCCAGCCCGCGCTCCCTGAACCTGCGCTGCTGCGCTCGATCTCGCGCGGGCGGCCGGCGCCCTCACCCACGCTCCCGCTGCTCGCTCGGGAGGCGCGGGGCGCGGGGCGCAGCTCCGCACCACTCCCTCAGCGCTGCAGGGCTTCGAAGCGCTCCAGGGCCTGCTGAGCGGCCATCTCTTCGCCCAGCGCCTTCATGATCAAGTAGGCCTGATAGTGAACCGAAGGGTTGTCGCGCCACCCCTGGCAGAGCTGCTCGCTCAGCCCTCGGGCCTCGACCAGGGCCTCGGCGTGCCCCTGGTCGAGGAGCGCGCTGGCCCGCGCCTGCAGGGCGAGGAGGCTGCCGGGGAAGGAGTGCGTGATCCGCTTGGTGAGCGCCTGCTCGAGCGAGACGGCTCGTTTTCGGGAGCGGGTGAACTGCTCCCACTGCTGGAGGCGAGCCCCCTCGAACCCGGCCGGGCCCTCGACGCCGGCCTCCTTCAGCAGTCGCGCAAGCTTCCGATCGAGGACGCGCACCGCGCGGTTGGCCGCCCCAGCCGCCAGCGCGCGAAACGCGAGCGAGTCCAGGCCGGAGCGAGCCGAACCCTCCAGCAGCTGGAGCGCCTGCTCGACGAGGCCCCTCTCGACCAGCTGCTGTCCGAGCGCAGCCGCGGCCATGGCTCCTCCCGCGGCCGCTCCCTCGCGCGCGCGCTCGAGCCCGGACTCGAGGTCACCCTGAAGCGCAGCCTCGAAGGCGCTCAACACCCACACCTCCTCCAGGTCAGGCGCGACCTCTCGCAGGCGCCGGAGCTCGGAGGCGACCTCCGCCAGCCGTCCCTGAGCCATGCGCTCGCGCGCCTCGAGCAGCGCCCCGTAGTGGTAGTCCGGGTCTAGCTCCCGCAGGCGCTGGATCTGGCGCAGGGCTGCGCCCGGCTCGAGGCGGCGTCCGTGCAGCCGGCTGAGGTGGGCCGTCCAGGCCTCCGCGCGGGCCAGCGTCAGCTCCTCCGCCCCGCAGGCCTGAGCTTGCCGCCACCTGAGCTGGGCTCGCTTGAAGTCGTTGTGCTGCGCGAAGTGAACGGCGGCCAAGGCCAAGGCCGCGGGGTGGCGGGGCTCCTGCTCGAGGAGCTGGACCAGGATCTGGTCGCTCTCTCGCAGCCGGTGCTGATCGTGGAGCACCCAGGCGCGCAGGCAGCGGAGGTCGGTCCGTTCGACGCCCTCGAGCAGGCTCAGCGCCTCCGCGAGGCGACCGCTTCGCCACGCGCGCGCGGCCTCCGTGTAGCGCCGCCCCAGCTCCGGGCCCAGCGTGAGTTGCCAGCGCGCGAGGCTCAGGGACGCGACCGCCTGCCGATCTCCCAGCGCTCTGGCCCAGCCGAGCGCGCGCCCCAGGGCGAGGTGGTCTCGAGGCCAGCGCTCCGCGTGTCGCGTGGCCAGCTGGAATGCGTCGCGCAGGCGGCCCAGCGCGTAGAGAGCGAGGCTCTCGGACTCGTAGGCGGGCAAGCTGTTGGGGAAGCCCGCGGCGAAGCCGACCACGAAGTGGTTCAGGAGCGCGCGCACGCGCTTCAGCAGCTCCAGGGCTCGCTCGAGCTGCGCCCGCTCGTCCCCTCCGAGCTCGGCGCTCGCCTCCCGCAGGCGCGCCTCGTCGTCGAGCAGCCGCAGGGTCTCGGTCGGGGAGAGGCCGCGCCCCACGTGCTCGGCGCTCGCCTGGTAGACGATCAGCCAGGCGACTTGCAGCGCGTCAGCCGCGCGGCGATTCACCTCCAGGCTGCGGGCCCCGCCCTCGCGCAGCCGCTCCAGGAGCTTCAGCGCCCGCTCGAGGCGCAGCCCGACCGAGGCGTCGTCGTCGCGGACCTGGGGCGTCAACAACGCGTTGGCAGCGGTGGTCAGGCAGAGCGGATCGTCGGGATTGCGCTTCACCCCGGCCAGCGCTCGCTCGATCAGCGGGGCGAAGGCGTCGAGCTGGCCCTTCTTCGCGGCGGGCGCCAGCGCCGCGCGCAGCGCGTTGCAGGCCAAGGACCAACCCCGGCCGAGCTGGGGCACCTCCTCGACGAGGCGCTCGAGCGCGCCCTTGCGGTGGCGCCAGCCGAGCGCGAGCGCCTCGTAGCTGATCACCAGGGCGCGGGCGCGCGCGTCGTCTGGGTCCTCCTGCAGGAGGCGCTGGAAGCGCGAGCGCGCCTCCTCTCGGTCGGGCGCCCCCTCGGCCTTGTGCAGGCGCGCAAAGTAGCCCAGCCAGGCCTGCGCCCGGAGCGCGTCCACGCGCTCGAGGCCGAGCTCCTCGGCCCGCTGCAGCGCGGCGAGCGCCTCCCCTCCGCGGGAGCGCTGGGCGAGCTGAACCGCTTGCAGCGCGTGGGCGGGCGCGTAGCGGGGCCAGCGCTCGAGGAGCGCCTCCAGCGCTGCCTCGCTGCGGGCGAGCTGCTCGGAGTCATAGAGCACCCAGGCCCGCAGGCAGCCTCGCTCGGGCCCTTCTGCCGAGACCCCTCGCAAGGAAGCCAGCGCCTCCTCCTCCGCCCCCTGCAGCCACGCCAGGCGAGCGCTCTTCAGCGCAGCGCGCTCGCGCGGGCTCAGATCGGCCCGCGCAGCGCTCGCCTCGCTTGGCGCTGACGTCGGCGTCGGCGTCGGCGCGGCTGCGGAGGGCGAGGGCGAGGGCGAGGGCGACGCGGCCTCGGCCACCTGCTCCTCCTGCCTGGTGGCCAAGGAGAGCGCGCCGAGCACGCTGGCCAAGAGCAACAGGAGCGCCCCCAGCCCCGCCAGGGCGGTCCCGCGTCGGCCCGAGCTCCTGGCCCGCGAGCGCCAAGCGTCGAGCTCGTGGGAGAGCGCCTCCGCTGAGGCCGGCCGCTGGGCCGGCTCCTTGGCGAGGCAGCGCTCGACCACTCCAGCCAAGGCTGGGTCGAGGCCGGGGACCAGCTCGCGCAGCGGGCGAGGCGGGTCGTGCAGCACGGCGTTCAAGATCGCCAGCACCCCCGAGGCCACGAAGGGCGGCTGGCCGCAGAGCAAGGCGTAGAGGGTCGCCCCCAATCCGTAGACGTCGGCGCGCGCGTCGACGTGGGCCCCGTCGGCCTGCTCGGGAGCCATATAGGCCGGTGTGCCCAGGACCTGCCCAGTGCGGGTCAGGTGGCTCTCGGCGACGTGCGCCAGGCCGAAGTCGGTCAGCACGGGGTCGCCCCGCTCGTTGATCAGCACGTTGGCTGGCTTGATGTCGCGGTGCAGGATCCCCTGCGCGTGGGCGTGCGCCACCCCACGGGCCACCTCGGCCATGATCTCGCAAGCCAAGTCGGGCTCGAGGGCGCCCTCGCGCTTGAGGCGCTCGCCGAGCGAGGATCCGCGCACGAAGTCCAGCACCAGAAAGGGGCGCCCGCGCTCGACGCCCACGTCCAGCACCCGCACCAGGCGCGGGTGCGCGAGCTGCGCGCAGGCCCAGGCCTCCCGCTCGAAGCGCGCCCGGTAGTCCGCGTCGAGGGGATCGAGCACGACCTTGATCGCGACCTCGTGCCCTGCGGGGTGGCGCGCCCGGTAGACCACGCCCATGCCGCCCCGGCCGAGCTCGCCGAGCACCGCGTAGTTGCCGATCGTGGAGGGCTGGCTCACCCCTGCAGGATAGGTTTCGCGAGCGGGAAGGTGGGCGCTAGTTCCTGAGCAAGAACTCCGAGTCGTGCCCGCGCCCGTGCCCGAACCAAACAATGCAAAGGAGCTGTCGCGGACAGCGACAGCTCCCTCCAGGGCGAGTGTTGAACGGAGAGAACTCGAAGACTCGAAAGCAGCAGCTCCGCTGAGCACTCGCCGCGCTTTCTAGTTTTCCAGTTTTCTCCGTTCAATCTCCGGAACGCAAAGGAGCCGTCGCCTGAGCGACAGCTCCTTCTTTCTCTCCGTCGAATCGCCGAAGCGACTAGCTGGCGCTGACCAGCTGCAGGTAGGCGCGGGTGCGCCGCACCTGCTCCTCGAGGTCGGCGAGCTCGGCCGCCGACTTGCCCTCGCCGCGGGCGTCGGTCAGGGCCTTGGTCGCCGCGTCGTAGGCCTTCTGGGCCACGCCCTTGTCGCCCTGATCCGAGTTCGCCGCGCCGCCCGCGAGGACGGTCACGTCGTCGTCCTGGATCTTGACGAAGCCGCCGTAGACGGCGACCCGGGTGGTGGTCCCGCCCTGCTTGACCCGGGCCACACCGTGGCCCAGGCGCGCGATCATGGGCGCGTGCTTGGGCAGCACGCCCATCTCGCCGTCGAAAGCGGGGAGCACGACCTCGTCGGCGGCGCCGTCGAAGTAGCTCGCGTCGGGGGTGACGACCTTGACCTGCACTTAGAGCTCCTGGGCCTCGAGGTTCCTGGCTACTTGCCGGCCTTCTTGGCCGCGGCCGCCTTCTCGCGCACGTCGTCGATGGTGCCGACGTAGCGGAAGTAATCGTCGGGGATATCGTCGACCTTGCCGTCGATGATCTCCTTGAACGAGCGGACGCTGTCCTCGCGCTTGACGTAGACGCCGGCCATGCCGGTGAACGCCTCTGCCACGTGGAAGGGCTGGCTGCAGAAGTTCTGGATCTTGCGGGCGCGCTTGACGAGGAGCTTGTCCTCCTCGCTCAGCTCGTCCTCACCGAGGATCGCGATGATGTCCTGGAGGTCCTTGTTGCGCTGCAGGATCACCTGGACCGCCTTGGCGGTCTCGTAGTGCTCGCTGCCGACGATGTTGGGGTCCAGGATGCGCGAGGTCGAGTTCAGCGGATCGATCGCGGGGTAGAGACCCTTCGAGGCGATACCGCGGTCGAGGACCGTCGTCGCGTCGAGGTGCGCGAAGGTCGTCGCCGGGGCGGGGTCGGTCAGGTCGTCCGCGGGGACGTAGACGGCCTGCACCGAGGTGATCGCGCCCTTCTTGGTCGAGGTGATCCGCTCCTGGAGCGCGCCCATCTCGGTCGCGAGGGTCGGCTGGTAGCCCACCGCGCTCGGCATACGGCCGAGGAGGGCCGACACCTCCGAGCCCGCCTGGCTGAAGCGGAACACGTTGTCGATGAAGAGCAGCACGTCGGTGCCGCCGAGGTCGCGCAGGTGCTCGGCCATGGTCAGCGCCGAGAGCGCGACGCGCAGACGCGAGCCGGGGGGCTCGTTCATCTGGCCGAAGACCATCACGGTTCGGGGGAGCACGCCCGACTCGTTCATTTCGAGCCAGAGGTCGTTGCCCTCGCGGGTGCGCTCGCCCACGCCGGCGAACACCGAGTAGCCGCCGTGCTGCTTGGCGACGTTGTTGATCAGCTCCTGGATCAGGACCGTCTTGCCCAGACCGGCGCCGCCGAACAGCCCGGTCTTACCACCGCGGGTGTAGGGGGTCAGCAGGTCGACGACCTTGAGGCCCGTCTCGAACACCTCGGTCTTGGCCTCGATCTCGTCGAAGGCCGGCGGAGGCTGGTGGATCGGGCGGGTCTCGCTGACCTCGATCGCGGGGCCCTCGTCGATCGTGTGACCGAGCAGGTTGAACACGCGGCCGAGGGTGTTGGTGCCCACGGGCACGGCGATCGGGCCGCCGGTGTCGATGATCGGGGTGCCGCGGACGAGGCCGTCCGTCGAGCCGAGCGCGACCGCGCGCACGCGGTTGCCGCCGAGGTGCTGCTGGACCTCGCCGAAGAGCTCGATCTTCTTGCCCTCGATCTCGGTGTCCACGCGAAGGGCGTTGTAGATGTCGGGGAGGTGACCCTCGCCGAACTCGGCGTCGAAGGTCGCGCCGATCACCTGCACGATCGAGCCAATCTTCTCCTGCGTCATGCGGACTTCCTTTAGTTGAGGGCCTCGGCGCCGCCGAGGACCTCGAGAATCTCGTTCGTGATCTGGGACTGGCGAGCGCGGTTGTAGAGCATCTTCAGCTTCTGACCGACTTCGGTCGCGTTCTCGGTCGCGTTCTTCATTGCGATCCGGCGCGCGATCTGCTCGCTGGTAGCGGTCTCCAGGTAGACGCGGAACAAGTGCAGCCGCGCCTGGAGGGGGAACAGGGTGTCGAGGATCGACTTGGGGTCGGGCTCGATGATGAAGTCCACGTTGGCGGACGTGTCCTCACCCTTCTCGAACTTGCCGTCCGCGCTGTCGGGCCCCTCCTTGGGGCTGATCGGCAGCATGGTCTCGACGACGGGGATCTGACGGCCGGCCGAGACGTAGTGGGTGTAGACCACGTCGACCCGGTCGACCTCGCCCGTGCGGAAGCGGCGGATCAGGTCGTTGGCGACCTTCTCGACCTCGTCGTAGGGCGGCCTGTCCTCGAACTGCGTGTAGCCCTGACCCTCGTAGGGGATCTTGGCGAAGCGCAGCCAGCTCATGGCCTTCTTGCCGCTGGGGTAGAGGTCGACCTCCTTGCCCTCGGCGAGCAGGGCCGCGCGGTGATCGCGGGCCATGCGCAGGCAGTTGCCGTTGTAGCCGCCGCACAGGCCGCGGTTGGCCACGACCACCAGGATCGCGACGCGCTTGACCTCCCGCTGCTCGAGCAGGGGGTGCACGCCGCCCTCGTCACCGGTCGCGTTCAAGGCCTGGCTGCTGATCTCGTCCAACGCGTGGAAGTAGGGCAGCGCCTGCTTGATGCGGCTCATGCACACCTGGGACTTCGCCGTCGCGATCAGCTCCATGGTGCGGGTGATCTTGGTCGTGTTCTTGACGGACTTGATCCGTCCCTTGATCTCGCGGACGTTGCCCACGTACGTGTCTTCCTACGCCAACCGGCGCCTAGAAACGTTCTTAGCTGCGGGCCTTGGCAGGACGCGGGTCGGGCGTCTTGCCCTGCTTGAACTGCGCGGTGAAGTCGGTCAGGACCGCGTCGAGGTTCTTGACGATCTCGTCGGTCAGCGTCTTCTTCTCGCGGATCCCGTTGGTGATCTCGCTGTGCGCGGCCTTGACGTAGGGCAGAAGCTTGTCCTGATACTCGAGCACGCGGTTGACCTTGACCGTGTCGAGGTAGCCCTTGGTGCCGGCGTAGACCATGACCACCTGGTCCTCGAAGGGCAGCGGCTGGTACTGGCCCTGCTTGAGCAGCTCGACCATGCGCTTGCCGCGCTCGAGCTTCTGGGTCGCGACCGCGTCGAGCTCGGTGCCGAGCTGGGCGAAGGCCTCGAGGTCCCAGTAGCTGGCGAGGTCGAGCTTCAGCGTGCCGGAGACCTTCTTCATGGCCTTCGTCTGCGCCGAGCCGCCCACGCGGCTGACCGAGATACCGACGTTCACCGCCGGGCGAATGCCCGAGAAGAACAGGTTTGGCTCGAGGTAGATCTGGCCGTCGGTGATCGAGATCACGTTGGTGGGGATATAGGCCGAGACCTCACCCTCCTGCGTCTCGATGATCGGCAGCGCGGTCAGCGAGCCGCCCGAAGGCATCTTGCGCCGGACCTCGACCTTGTCCTTGTCGCCGCGGCCTCCGAAGGCCTTCTTGGCCTCGTCCTCGCTCCCGAAGAAGGTGTGCGGCAGCGCGACCTTCTCGCCCGAGGGGAAGATCGCGTGCATGCCGAGGTAGCGGGACAAGCAGCCGTCGTTCTCGGTGATCTTGCGGACCTCGTACTTCTTGGCGTCGAAGCCCGAGACCATCATCTCAGCGACGTGGTGCCCCTCGTGGCGCTCGTAGATCACGCCGTCGAGGCCCTCGGTGGTCCCCTCGGCCGCGCTCTTCTCGACGATGATCCACTCGTCCTTCATCTTGACCGAGCGCTCGAGCAAGCGGCTGTGGAGGTAGAACACGTCGCCAGGGTAGGCCTCGCGACCCGGCGGGCGGCGCAGGAGCAGCGCCAACTCGCGGTAGGCGGCCGCCTGCTTGCTGAGGTCGTCGTAGACGCAGAGGGTCGCGCGACCCTCGGTATACATGAAGTACTCAGCCAGCGCGGTGCCCGCATAGGGGGCGATGTACTGCAGCGGCGCGGGGTCCGACGCCGAGGCGGTGACCACGATCGAGTAGTCCATGGCGCCGGCCTCGCGCAGGCGCTCGACCAGGCCGACCACGGTCGACTTCTTCTGACCCACCGCGACGTAGACGCAGATCACGTCTTCGCCCTTCTGGTTGATGATCGTGTCGATCGCGATCGCGGTCTTGCCGGTCTGGCGGTCGCCAATGATCAGCTCGCGCTGGCCGCGGCCGATCGGGATCATGGCGTCGATCGCCTTGATTCCGGTCTGGAGCGGCTCGCTGACCGGCTGCCGAGCCGCGATCCCGGGCGCGATGATCTCCATCGGGCGGGTGTGGGTCGCGTTGATCGGGCCCATGTCGTCGAGCGGCTCGCCCAGGGGGTTCACCACGCGCCCGATCATCTCGGGACCGCAGGGGATCGACATGACCTTGCCGGTGCGCTTGACGGTGTCGCCCTCGCGCAGCAGGCGGTAGTCGCCGAGGAGCACGGCGCCGACCGAGGTCTCCTCGAGGTTGAGCACCAGGCCCTGCACGTTGTGGGGGAAGTCGAGCAGCTCGCCCGCCATGGCGTTCTTGAGGCCATAGATGCGCGCGATACCGTCGCCCACCTCCAGGATCGAGCCGACCTCGTCGAGCTCGAGATCCTTGGTGTAGTCCTCGATCTCCTTCTTGAGGACCGAAGAGATCTCGTCCGCCTTAATCTTCATAGTAGTCCTCGCTGGTGAAGCGCGCGGCTTGCAGGCGCGAGCCAATCGATTGCAGTCGGGTGCGCAGCGAGCCGTCGATTCGGCTGTCGCCCACCTGGATCACGAGCCCGCCCAGCAAGCCGTCGTCGACTCGCTCGCGCAGGATCACTTCCTTGCCGTATTTCTGAGACAACGACTGGGTGAGGCGCTTGCGCTGCGCGTCTCCCAGCTCGGCGGCGCTGGTCACGTTCACGACCAGCTCGCCCATGCGCTCGTGGTAGCCCTCGATGAAGGCCGCGATGATCTGGCGCAGATAGATCTGGCGCCCCTTGTCGATCACGAGCAAGAGGAAATGGAGGGTGGTGTCGGAGACCTGCCCCGAGAACACCTTCTTGACCACGTCCTTCTTGACGTCAGCCCGAATCTTGGGCGTGCCGAGGAAGGCCTCGAAGTCGGCCTCCTTGGCCAGCAGGGCGTCGAACTCGCGCAGCTCCGCGAGGACCTCGCCGTGCACGCCCTGCTCGAACGCGAGGTCGAGGAGGGCGTTGCCGTAGACCGTGCCGATCGTCTCTTCGCCGCCGCTCACGCCGGGCTAGCCTCGCTCGTAGGCCGCGAGGACCTCGTCCACGATCTGGCTGTGCTTGCCCTGATCGACCTCGGCCTGGATCACCTTCTCGGCGATCGCCATGGCCAGGACCGCGGCGCTCTGCTTGACCTCACCCAGGGCCTTGTTCTTGGCCAGGGAGATGTCGCGCTCGGCGCGCGCCTTGATCTCGTCGGCCTCTTGCGTGGCCTTGGCGCGGGCGTCAGCGATGATCCGCTTCTTGTCCGCCTCGCCCTCGTCGATGATCTTCTGGGCTTCCTGACGGACTTGCTCCAGTTGATCCTCGTAGCGCTGCTTGACCGCTTCGGCCTCGCGCTTGGTCTGGGCGGCCTCTTCGATCGCGCCAGCGATCGCCTGCTCACGCTTGTCGAGGGCCTCGAGCAGAGGCCCCCACGCCAGCTTGTAGAGCGCGATCATGACGAGACCGACGATCAGACCGGTCCAGAAGATGAGACCGAAGCCGTGCGGGTCGAGGAGCGGCGGGGCGTGGTGACCATCGCCTGCCGCAAGTAGCTGGAGCAAAACGCTCATTCAGCTCCTCCGATGAGGGTGAATTCGAAAGCGGACAAGAGACGCAAGAGACGACTAGTTGGCGGGGCCGGTCATGCTCTTGAGGACGTCCAGCAGGCCGTTGTTGCCCAGGAAGGCGACGACGACCGCGAACAGGGCGACACCCTCGATGAGGGCGGCGGTGAGGATCATGGCGCCGCGAATGTCGCCGCTGACCTCGGGCTGACGAGCCATCGACTCGACCGAGCTACCGCCGATCTTGCCAATGCCCATGCCAGCGCCCATGGCGGCCAGGCCGGCGCCGACGGCCGCGAGGCCGAGCGCGAAGCCGAGGTTCTGCGAGCCCATGTCAGCGGCGAGGGTGATCAGGTCCAGCATTTCAGCTCTCCTTGAGGGTGCTGCTGTCTCTTCAGCAGCGAGGGGTATTGGTTTCCGCGCTTAGTGCGGGTGGAGCGATCCACCCAGGAACACGACGACGAGGAAGGTGAACACGTAGGCCTGCAGGAAGGCCACGAAGATCTCGAGGCAGACGACGGCGAAGCCGCCGACCACGGTCACGACGCTCATGCCGGCCAGGGCCGCGGCGCCGAGGATTCCGAACGCGAACACGAAGTTCAGCACGGCGTAGAGGACCGCGTGGCCGCCCGTCATGTTGGCCCAGAGTCGAATCATGAGCGCGCAGGGCTTGACGATGTGGCCGACCACCTCGAGCACCGCGATCAGCGGCACGAGCAGGAGCGGCACGCCGCCGGGCACGATGTGGCGAATGTAGGGGACGAGGCCCTGGGCCTTGATTCCGGCCGCGTGGTACCAGGCGAAGGCCATGAAGGCCAAGGTGCCGGTGACCTGCATCTTGCCGGTCGCGGTCACCGCGCCGAACCACATCCACTGCGTCTGGCCGTGGTGGTCGATCGGGACCTTGACCGGGATCGGGACCAGGCCGAGCAGGTTGCAGAACAGAATGAAGAAGAAGAAGGTCCAGATCACGGGGAGGAACTTGTCCCCCTCCTGGCCCAGGAAGGGCCGGGCGACCTCGTCGCGCAGGAAGAGCAGCACCGACTCGAGCGCGTTGGTCATGGGACCGCGGGGCACGGGGCCGGCGCTGACCGCCTTGCCGAAGGGGACGAAGACCAGCAGCAGCAAGACCGCCGCGATCAGCATCACCACGACGTGCTTGCTGATCCCCAGCCAGGACAGGCCGGCGATCGGCTCGATCCCCATCAGGTGCTCGCTGATCCACGCCAGCGGGAGCTGGTTCAGGAGGTCGAGACCCATGATCGGTGCGAGATCCATTCTTCCTCTCGAGCCTGATCGAGGGGGAAGGCGCGTTCGCTGAGGGGACCCAAGTGAAGGGAGCTCAGCTAGGCGTTCTTCGCCGGGGGTGATCCGTTGTCGTCTTGCCGCTTTGGCTTCTCTGGGCTGCCCCGCTCCGCCTCGTCTCGCTTGCCGTAGACCTCTCGGTAGAGGTACCAGAAGCCCGCGACGGCGCCGAACATGCCGCCGCAGAGCGCCATGTAAGGAGACGTCCCGAACTTCTCGTCGGCTTTGGATCCGAGGAAGAACGACCCACCGAGAACGACCGCGTAGGAGATCCCTAAGTGTGAGTACTTGAGGGCGTCATTGGTCTCCCTCAGGCTCACTCAAGGCCCCCCAGGCCTCCTTGGTGGGCGGGGAGTAGAGCACGGGCCCTGGGACGTGTCAACGACGGGTGGTCCAGGGATTTCCGCGCTGCTACAGGCTTTGCGTCGCTCTCGGCGCTCCGCTCAGCGAGTTGCTCTGTTCACGGCTGGATCGGGGTGTGGCTTGGCGCCACAGTGCGACATGCGCCCCCTGCTCACGCTGACCCTCCTGTGCCTCCTTGGCGCCACCCCGGCTCGCGGCCAGGACGCGAGCCCAGTCACGAGCGCGCTTCGCGTGGGCCGCCTCGAGCTCGACTTGCCCGCGACCTGGAAGCGCGCGCCTTCGCCCTCGCCCAAGGCCGTCCGCCTCAGCGCGGGCCCCGGCGTCGAGCTGCTCCTGCTCGGGATCAGCCGCTACGCGCCCGGTGAGGACCTCGCCGGCGCGCTCGACCGCTTCGCCGCCCAGGCCACCCGCGGCTGGGCCCCCGAGCGCCAGCTCCCGCCCCGCAGCGGCGCGACCGGCGAGGGCTTCCCCTACGCCCTCCGCGGCCGGCTCGGTCGCCGCGGCGAGGAGCAGCGCGTGATCCTCTCCGCCGCGGTCTCGATCGGCGGCGGCTTTCAGGCCCTCGTCCTCCGCGCGCGCGACCCGCAGCGCTTCAGCGAGGTGGCGCCTGCGCTCGTGCGCGCGCTCGAGGGCGCGCGGGTGCGCTTCCCCCACACCGAGCTGCCTGCAACGCAGCTGCCGGCCCAGGGGGGGAGCGAGCGCGCCTTCCTCCACCTGCGCTACGCGCTCCCCCCAGATCTCCAGCCGGTCGAGCTGAAGGACGCCCCGCTCAACCGGGCCGCCTTCCGCCTGCGCGTCGCGCTCCCCGCGGGCGCCGCCTGGGACGTCCCGGTCCTGATCGACCTCCAGCCCTTCCTCCCCGACGACACCGGCGCGGCCCTCTCGACCTGGCTCGACGACGCTCGCTTCGGCGTCCAACGTCGCCCGGGGTCCAAGCGCGTGCGCGTCGCGCAGACCGACCTCCGGCTGGCGAGCGGGCTGCAGCTCTCGCGTCTGCTCGTCGAGGACCGCGGGCCCCAGGGCTGGCTCACGCGCCGGGCCGGCTTGCTGGCCCTGGGCCCCGGCTGGAGCCTCTTCGTCGGCGCCGCGGTCGGCGACTCGGACGCCTTCTGGAAGCGGCTGCAGGCCCCCCAGCGCGAGGCCCTCGGGCGCGCCCTCGGCGAGCGGGTCCTGGCGCGCCTGAGCGCGCTGGCGAGCTCGGCGCGCTGGGGCCCCGCCCCGCGCGCCCGGCCCGAGCTCGCGGCCCGCCTGCAGCGCAAGGGCAGCTACCGCTATCGGAGCGAGGTCCTCTCCGCGGGGGAGTTCAGCTTCTCTTCGACCAAGACGATCCGCTGGACCTTCGCGAGCGACGGGACCTGCAGCTACGAGCACGAGGGCTTCAGCGCCTACCTCGACATGACCCCCGACGCCTACGGGACCCCCCGCAACAACAGCGGCGGGCAGAGCGAGGACGCAGCCTCCCGCGGCGCGCCCCGCTTCTCCGTCGTCAGCCAGGGGGAGGCCTGCTACCTGGTCGTCCGCGCGCCGCGCGCCTTCGGCCGCCTGCACCGACTGGAGTTCGACAAGGTCGGCAGCTTCGGCGCGAGCAAGGACTTCCGCGGCCTGGCGATCGACGGACGGATCGAGGGGAGCTACTACTCCGGCGACGACTACGACTTCCGCAAGGACTGAGCGAGCGCGGCCTCGACCGCGCCCTCGAGCCCGTCCGGCGAGAAGGGCTTGCCCAGGAGCGGCGTCTCGGGCGGGAGCCCGAGCTGATGCTGGGTGTAGCCGCTCATGAAGAGCGCCGGCTGCGCGGGCCGCAGCGCGCGCATGCGCTCCAGCGCGCTCGGGCCGTCCAGGCGGGGCATGGCGTAGTCGAGGAGGACCAGCGCGAAGCCCGCTGGGTCCTCGGCGTAGCGCTCGCACGCCTCCTCGCCGTCGTTAGCCAGCACGACCTGGTAGTCGAGGCTCTCGAGCAGGCGCCCCGCGGTCACGCGCAGCACCTTGCTGTCGTCGGCGACCAGGACCCGGCCGCGGCAGGTCGGCTCGTGCGCGGCGGGCGGCGCAGCCTCCGCGGACGCCTCCTCGGGGACGGCCAGCGGCAGCCAGAGGCGGAAGCAGGCCCCGCTCGAGGAGGACTCGACCTCGATCGCGCCCCCGTGAGCGGTCACCAGGCCCTGGACCGCGGCCAGACCCAGCCCGCGCCCGCCCTCCTTGCTCGTCACGAAGGGGTCGAACAGGCGCCCCTCGAGCTCGGGGGCGACGCCCGGCCCTTCGTCGCGGACCTCGAGCAGCACGTATTCCCCAGGGGGAAGGGCCTCGCCGCCGCGGGCGCGCAGGTCGCCGCGCTCGACCCGGCGAGTAGAGAGGCGCACCGCGCCGCCCTCCGCGCTCTCGGTCGCTTCGACGGCGTTGGTCAGCAGGTTGTGGATCACCTGGCCGAGCTGCACGGGGTCGCCGAGGACCTCGCCCTCGGCGGCGAGCTCGCGCTCGAGGCGCACCCCCTCGGGGAGCTGCGAGCCGAGCAGCTTGCACACCTCCTCGGCGACGGCGTCGAGCTGGACCCGGCGGCTGCGGACCTTGGCCTGACCGGCGTAGTCCAGCATGCGCCGCGCGAGCGCGCTCAGGGCGTGCGCCGTCGAGTCGAGGTCGTCGAGGTGCTCGAGGGCTGGGCTCCCCGCCGTGACCGCCTGACGAGCCAGCCCGCCGTGCAGGAACACTCCCTGGAGCAAGTTGTTCATGTCGTGAGCCACGCTGCCCGCCAGGAGCCCCATGCTCTCCAGCTTGCGCGCCTCGGCCAGCTTGGCCTCGTTCGCGCGCAGGACCCCGCTGGCCGCGGAGACGCGCTCCTCGAGGGACTCGTTCAGCTCGCGCAGCGCCGCCTCGGCGCGCTGGCGGCCCGCCAGCGCCACCCAGAGCAGGAGCGCGGTGACCGAGCACACGCCGATGAAGCCTTGCAGCAGGAGCAGCACGCCGGTCCGGGTCAGGTCCTCGAAGGCGAAGGGCCCGGGGTGCACGATCGAGCCCCACACCGCCAGGCCCGAGAGCAGCATGACGGCCGCGGTCCCGCCGCGAGGCCCGAAGCGGAACACGGCCCAGGCCAGGCTGGGGACGGTCAGGTAGACCAGCCCTGCGCCGACCCGCGAGGAGGCCCAGGGGCCGAGGGCGAGCAGCCCCAGGCCGGCCAGGGTCAGGGCGATCGCGAGGGCCTCCCAGCGCCCGGCGCTGGTCGCGCCTTCGCGCGGCGTGAACCAGGCCAGCGCGGCCAGGCCGACGGTCAGGATCCCCACGACGTCGCCCGTCCACCAGGTCAGCCAGGCGACCGGGAGCCTGGCCGGAGGCACGGTCCCGGTCAGGCGCATCGAGAGCGCGCCGATCGAGGCCGAGATCGCGCAGGCCACCAGGCTGACCCACACCAGGCGCCCGAACTGAACCGCGCTGCGCGGGTAGTGGGGAGGGCCCTCGGCGGGGCGGAGGAAGCGCGCCGCGAAGAGGGCCTCGAGGGTGTTGCCGACGCCGACCAGGGAGCAGGCCAGCGCGATCACCCCTCCTCCGGGAGGAGCGCTGGTCTGGGTCAGAGCGACCGCGTTGGCCGCGACGGCCCCCAGGAACACCGCGGGCCAGGCGCGCGCCCCGAAGAAGAGCACCGCCGCGAGGCCGATCCCCGAGGGCGGCCACACCGGCGAGGCGAAGGTCCCGGGCAGCGAGAACTTGAGCCCCAGCCAGGCGCAGAGCGCGTAGGCCAGGAACACCAGGAGCAGGCGCGGTCCAATCGCGACGTTGGGTTGCACTCCCCAAACCATAGCGGCGCCGACGGGCTTGGCACCCGCCACTGCTCTTTCCTCCGCCACTCGTCGCAGGCGCCTACCCGAGCAGCTCGGCGATGCGCTGCAGCCGGGTCCCGAGCTCGGCCTCCTCGGCGCGGTGGAAGTCGAGCGAGGCCTTGAGGTGGCGCGCGCGCCGCACGTCCTCGTGGAGGTGCACGCCGAACTCGTAGCTGGTCAGCCGCTCGACCGCGAGCTCACCCGGCACCGCGCAGGCGCTCTCCAGCTTGCTCTTGAGCTGGCCGATCTTGAGCTTGAGTTGGCCTTGCTTGGCCATTCCTCCCGCCTTCATCGCCGCGCCCTTGAGCATGCCGAAGAGCCCGCCGCCGCCGGCGCCCGCGTCGCCTTCGCTGGCCGCCGCCGCCAGCTCGGACTCGGTGGCCGCGAGCTCGGCCCGCAGCGCGTCGATCGGCGCGAAGGGGTCGTCGATCCCGGCCTGGATCGCGGCGCTCTGCAGCTCCTCGCGCACCTCGCCCAGGTCGTCCGCCTTGCGCCCGATCCGCCCCTTGATCTCGACCAGCTCCTGCTCGTGCTCCTCGCAGCGCTTGACGACCGCCTTGCGCCGCCCCTCGAGGCGCGACTTGAGCAGGCGCGTGGCCGCGCAGGGGTAGGCGCCGGCCTGGGGGCGCACCGCCGAGCTCTTGGCGGCCAGGTAGCGCTGGATCCGCCCCTTCTCCTGCTCGAGCAGGGTCTGCTCGCGCACGGCGTTGGGCGGGAACTTGCCGACCTTGCCGAGCATGGCGCGGGCGGCCTCGAAGTACTGCAGGCCGGTCAAGGCCCGCGCGATCGAGAGCCGCAGCTGCTTGGCCTCGAGCGGCGTGACGTCCTGGCTGAGGCGCGCGTGGCAGAGGCCGATCGCCATCTTGAGCGAGCCGGCGAAGAGGTTGGTCTTGTCGTCGGTCCCCTGGACCGAGTGGGCCATCAGGGTCTGGTTGTTGGAGAGCAGCGCGCCGCGCCCGTAGTCGACCAGCAGCTCCACGCACGCCACGTCCATGCCGTGGCCGAGGCGCAGGTCGGGGTTCTGGCTCGAGGGGTAGAGCGCCCAGGCCAGCTGGATCGAGCGCAGGTGCGCCTTCTTGTCCTCCGAGACCCGGTTGGCGAGCACCGCCATGATCAGGTGGTGGTAGGGCTCCTTGGGGTGCTCGCGCGCGATGTGGCTGTGGACGTCGATCGCGGCCTTGGCCCGGCCCTCGGCCGCCAGGCCGCCCATGCGGTTGAGCAGCACGCGGTAGAGGATCCCGATCCCGTAGCGCTCGCCGTCGGCGATCACCTCCAGCGCAGGGCGGCAGCTGGGGTCGTCCTGGAAGGCGAAGCGCGAGAGCTTCTCGGCGCGGCTCAGCTCGCCCTGGAGCAGGAACACGCGCCCCTGGCCCGCCTTGCCCGTGGCCGAGAGCGCGGGGACGTTGCTGGCCTCGACCTGGCTGTAGAGGCGGAGGGCCTGCTCGAGGTAGATCGGGTTGCCCGACTGCTCGTAGCGCCACACCGCCTGCCCCGGCTCGTCGAGGGAGGGCGGCGCCTCCTCGACCTCGATCGCCTCGAGGCCGGCGAAGGAGGCGCGGACCTGGATCTCGTCACCCTGCGCCTGCCCCTGGGTCTGGGAGTGGGCCTCCTTGGGGCCGAGCGGGGCCTTGGAGCCGAGGACGCGGCGCAGGTCGAGGGCGGCCGCCTTGGCGCTCGGGTAGCGGTCGTCGCGCTCGCGCGCGCAGAGCCCGCGCAGGACCTGCGCCGTCCCTGCCCCGACCCGGGGGTTGAGCGTGCGCGGGTCCGGCACGTCGTTGGTCATTTGCAGGGTCATGATCCCGATCACCGAGTCGGACTCGTAGGGGAAGCGCCCCGTGACGAGCCGGAAGATCGTGATCCCGAGCGAGAACAGGTCGGCGCGGATATCGCACTCCTCGACCCCGAGGGCCTGCTCGGGGGCCATGAACTGCGGGGTGCCGACGATCACGCCGGCGGGGTCCTGGCTCTCGTCCTCGCGCTCGCGGCGCGCCTTGGCCAGGCCGAGGTCGGCGAGCTTGGGGATCCCGTCGCGCCCGACCAGGATGTTCTCGGGCTTCACGTCGCGGTGGATCATGCCGTGGGTCTCGGCGCACACCAGCGCCTCGGCCACGGCCAGCGCGAGCGCGAGGGCCTCGCCCTCGGGCATGACCCGGCCCGGCCGCTGCGCGAGCAGGTCCTTGGCGGTCACCCCGTCGACGAACTCGAAGGCTACGTATTGGATCCCCGAGCGGGGGCACTTGCCCTGGTCGATCACGCCGACCACGTTCTGGTGGGCGAGCTTCGCCCCGGCCTTGGCCTCGGCCTGGAGCCGGTCGACGAAGGTCGGGTCCTCGCGGGCCAGCGAGGGGTTGAGCACCTTGAGCGCGACCAGGCGGTCGAGGCTGGCCTGGCGCGCCTTGAACACGCGCCCCATGGCGCCCTCGCCCAGCTGGTCGAGGATCTCGTAGCCCGCGATCGTCGAGCCGGGGCCGAGGGACTCGACCGCGGCGGCGTCGGGCTCCCCCGGCAGCTCGGGCGGGAGCTCTTGCAGCACGCCCGAGGCCGAGACGTCGATCGACTCGCGCGAGCCCGCCAGGGCCTGGGCCTGGGCCTGGTGGCGCGAGCTCGAGGCCTGGGCGTAGAGCGTGGCGAGGGCCCGGATCACGCCCACGTAGTTGGCGTCGTTGGCGATCCCGCGGCGGAGGTGGCAGAGGAAGGTCGTCCCCCCCTGGCGCGCCTGGCTGACCTGCGCCGCGGTCGGGACCAGGGCCTGGTGGATCTGGGGAGGGACCGTGACCCCGCGCTGGGCCAGCCCCTCGGGACCCGCCCGCCAGACCGAGGCCGTGTAGAGGCCCAGGCTCTCGACCCTGGCCGCCCCTTCGGGCCCGCTGAGGCTAGGGAAGGCGCTCCCTAGCTTGTTGACGAGGTCTGCCTCGGCGCTCACCGAGCAAACGTACCACAGGGGGAGGTGCTCGGCGTCCGGAGCGGGAAATGGCCATCGATCGCCCGCGCCAACCAACCGCCCCTCGGCAGCCCACACTCGATCGCCCCCGCCAAGCCAAGCCCCCCGCCCGACCAACCGCCCCTCGGCAGCCCACCCTCGATCGCCCCCGCCAAGCCAAGGCCCCCGCGCCAACCAACCGCCCCTCGGCAACCCACACTCGATCGCCCCCGCCAAGCCAAGGCCCCCG
>MDTG01223679.1_pt1 | contig 26404 bp, 28 predicted proteins | sample 811421 | NCBI WGS metagenome assembly MDTG01 (sample SAMN05326645, study PRJNA326480) | marine metagenome | isolation source: seawater | place: Pacific Ocean: South East | collected 2011
GAATACTATAAATAAATTAAAAAAAGATAAGACAATTATTTTTGTTTCTCATAAAAAAAAACCGATGGAATTTTGTAATAAACTTTTTGAAATTAAACAAGGTAAGATTTTAGAAAAAAAACAATATGAATAATTATCTTAAACTAGTTAATAAACTTTCAAGAAGAAACAGTAAACTATATAATCTAAAAACAGAGTCAATTTCGCAAGTTATATTTTGTCGTATTTCCTACTTGATAACTCCTATTTTTATTTATTTAAAAATATCTCCCAATATTATTACATTTTTAAATTTTATAATTTCTATTTTTTCAGTAATTTTAATTTTCTTAGGCGATGTAACATTTTTTAATTATGGAATTTTTTTATACTTTCTTTATAGAACTATCGACTTTTGTGATGGTGGAGTTGCAAGACATAAAAATATTTCAACATTTTATGGAAGATTTATTGATGCGGTAGCTGATATTTTCTTCAATTCGTTCGTTTTATTTTCTTTATCATTTTTTGCATATGAATATTTTGATTCTAAAATTTTATTAATTGTAGGAATAATAGCTTCAATTTTAACGTCCTATGATAGTTTTATTTATGATAAATATTCGTCTCTCGCAAGATGGTCTAATTCTCAAAATAAAAAGAAAATCTTACCATATATTAAAAAAACATTTTTGCCCAAAATATCGTTTATGTATAACGATATAATTACAGTAACTATTCTATTATTACCTTTCTTAATTTTGAGCAGTAAGCTTTTTTATTTTGCTTTTTTTCTGGTATTTATTGTTTTTATTCTTTCAGCTATACAAACATTTTTCATCCATCTATATTTTGGCTATACCTACCTAAATCTTAATGCATCCGACAAAAACAGTAAGAAAAAAGCCAAATAATTGATGCAAACAAAAAAAATCTTTACAAAACTCCTCTTTTTTAATTATATGTTCAATATTTGAACAAAAGAACTTATGGAAAACAATAGAGAAGATGACTTGGATGTTTTAAGAAAAATTAAGAAAAATCCTTCATCATCACAAAGAGAATTAGCCAAGGAATTGAATTTTAGTTTAGGTAAATTGAACTATTGTTTGAAATCTTTGAAGAATAAAGGATTTATAAAAATTAATAATTTTAGAAAAAATCCCAATAAATTAAATTACGCTTATGTTTTAACTCCAAAAGGTATTGCTGAAAAAACGAAATTAACAATAGCATTCATGAAGAGAAAAATGAATGAGTATGATGAGCTTAAAAGAGAAATAGATAGTGATGAAAATAAATAATTATAAACCAATAGTATCTCTTAAAAAGGGATTTGAATTAAGAAAAAAAATTTTTTTCAATAGAGCATCAGCAGTTTTTCCTATTTTCATTACAAATAAAAATGATTTTTTTATAGTATTTTTTAATTATTGGAAAAATAAAAACAAGATAAATACTGATCAAATTAGTTTGATAATTAATATTTACGATGAAGATGGAAATTTAATAAAAAGAAATGAAAAAAAAATAGATGAATTTCATAACCAGTTTTCTATTAAAGAGTCTCTAGAGAAAAAATATACAAAAAATTTTTCAGGTTCTGTAAATATAGAAATCTTATCACTTGTGAAATTAGGTTTTCCATTCCCTGCAATAATAGGTGTTTATAAATCTAACAATCTTTATAGCTCAGTTCATAGCGCCGGGCGAATAAAAGGTGCGAATGAGAGACATGATGTAAATTATACAGATGAAACTAATTGGAGCTGCAAATTCAAAAAAGGGATAACTCCTTTTTTTCATTATTTTAAGGGACCAACAGAACCAAGAATAAAAAAGATCAAAGTAAGTTTATTGTCTTACAAGAAAAAGGTTAAAAAAATAAAAGAGATAGATGTAAGTAAGATAAATCCTTTTGGATCCAAAATTTTTTATATTAAAGATATATTTAAAAAAACGAAGTTTTCTAATTTAGATTTTGTTTCTGTAAAAGTTGAACATAATTCTGTTTTTCCAAGACTAGTAGTAGGAAATTTTCATAATAAAAAAAAATTTTTTGAAGTTACTCACTCTTTTCCTGCAATATACCATAAGGACTATTGTCCTTTAATAAAGGAGAAACCTGTTCAATCAAAGTTAAGCGGTTATAGAGTAAAAGACTTGAACTTAGATTTAAAGGTATTCCCAACTAATTGTCCTGGTTTTTTCAAAGCTATACCATTTGTAAAAAAATTTAACCAAAAAAAACTTTTTCCATCAAGTAAAATTATAAAATTTTCTCCGAAGGTTTTATCTCAAACAAATATTTTTAATGTAAAACATGAGGATCAGTTTTTATCACTTAAAATGTTTGGAAAAAAAATTCCTTCTAGGTTCAATGCCTCTTTTATTTATAAAGTTAAAGATAAAAAAACAGAATATTCTGTAGATATTGCTGATGGAGCAAGATCGTGTGTAACTCCTGCAAAAACGAGTCATTGGGGACATGGATATATAGGGGAAAAGTATGAGACAATTGTTTTAATAATTAATGATAATTATCAAATTAATAACTATGAAGCTGCAGAAGGTGAATTAAATATTTATTCTTCAAATTTTAAAGATAAAAAGAAAATTAAAATAGATGCAGATTCTATAACAGCAATTAAAATTTCAGATTTTGATAAATCTAAAATACTTAGAAAAAAAAATAATTTCTTTAGTTGGTTTTTAAAAATGAACAAACCTGGGTGCGAAGCTTTCTGGTTAAGCTATCGAAAATCAGATGGAGCAATATTTGGGGATCATAGTTTCTAATAATGAATGTTTTAATAACAGGTTCAGAAGGCTTTATAGGCTCACATCTTGCGGAAGCTCTTGTTAGGAAGGGATATAACGTAAAAGCTTTAGTTTTATATAACTCTTTTAATTCTTGGGGTTGGCTTGAACAGATAGATAAAAATATTTTAAAAAATATAGAGGTAATAACTGGTGATGTTCGTGATGAATATTTAATCCGAAAAATTATTAAAAAACGAATAGACGTTGTAATAAATTTAGCTGCTTTAATTGGTATACCTTACTCATACCGTGCTTCAAAGTCGTACTTAGATACAAATGTTTATGGATTACTAAATATTTTAAATGCTTGTAAGGATTTTGGGATTAAAAAAATTATACATACTTCCACAAGTGAAGTTTATGGTACTCCAAAAATTATTCCTATAACAGAGTCACATCCAGTTTCGGGACAATCACCTTATGCTGCAAGTAAAATCGCAGCAGATCAACTAGCTTTATCTTACGAAAAGTCATTTAATTTACCAGTTACAGTATTACGTCCGTTTAATACCTTTGGCCCAAGACAATCAGCTAGAGCTATTATTCCAACAATTATTACTCAAATCTTAAGAAGCAATACTTTAAAATTAGGATCATTATTTCCTACTCGAGATCTTACATATGTAGAGGATACAGTAACGGGTTTTATTAACTCTATTAATAATAAAAAAAATATTGGAGAAATAATAAATATTGGTAGTGGATTTGAAATATCGATCAAAAAGCTATCAGAAATAATTTCAAAATTAATGAACAAAAAAATAATCATTAAATCACATAAAGAGAGGATAAGACCAAAAAATAGTGAGGTAACAAGACTGCTTGCTTCAACAAAAAAAGCGAAAAAAATAATTAATTGGAAGCCTAAATATTCAGGCAAAAAAGGATTTGAACATGGATTAAACAAAACAATCCATTGGTTTTCTAAAAAAGAGAATCTTAAATTTTATAAAACGAATATTTTTAATGATTAAAAAATAAAAATGAAGAAAATAAATATTTTAGTTACTGGTGCAGGTAGTGGTGTTGGTCAGTCAATAATTAAGTCTCTTAAAATTTCTAAGATTAATTGCAATATTATTTCTGCAGATATTAGTGAATATAATGCAGGATTGTATAGAACAAAAAAATCTATTTTAGTTCCTAAAGTTGAAAAAAAAGGGACTCTTCGATGGTATATTAAAAATTTGAAAAAATTAAAAATCAATGTTTTAATGATTGGTTCTGAGTTTGATATTAATTTTTTTTCTAAAAACAAAAATATAATTAAAAAAAAAACTAACTGTGAGGTATGTGTTGCTGATCAGGAAGTAATTAAAATGGCTAATGATAAATATTTAACACAAATTTTTCTAAAAGATAACAATTTACCTTTCTTAAGAACGTATGCTCCAAAAAATTTAAAAGAGGCTATAAATTTTTCAAAAAAATTAAATTTACCTTTTGTGCTTAAGAGTAGAATAGGCACTTCATCAAGAAATGTATATGTTATTAAAAACCTAAAAGATTTAGTTTCTTTATTTCATTTTGTAAAAAAACCTATTTTGCAAGAACATATTGGTTCTTTAAAAAATGATTTTAAAACTGAGTATACTTGTAGTTTTTTTACTACAAAAAATAAAGAAATTATGGGACCTTTTATTGCTAAAAGAAAAATTTTAAATGGAACTTCATGGATAACAGAAGTTACAAAAGATAAAAAAATTTCTGATCTAGTAATACGTATTGCAAAGTTAATCGATAACAAAGGAAGTTTTAATATTCAATTAAGAAAAAGCAATCGAGGTCCTATCCCATTTGAGTTTAATCCAAGGTTTTCAGGGACGACATCAATAAGATCAAATTTTGGGTTCAACGAGCCCGAAATGTTTGTAAAAAATTTTTTTCAAAACAAAGCTTTAAAAAACCCAAAAATAAAGAGAGGGATTTGTTTGAGATATATTGAAGAAATTTTTTTAGAGGGAATAAACAGATCTAAAATGTCAAAAAGTTTTGGAAAAGGTCAAACAAGAAATTGGTTTTAATGAAACATATCGGATTAACTGGAGCATCAGGATTATTAGGAAAACATGTAATTTTTTTATTACTTAAAAAAAATTATAAAGTAATAGCTACAAGTAAAAAAAAACCCTTAATTAATCACAAAAATCTTATATGGAAGAAAATGGATTTAAGTAAAAATCTTGAAAATTCCAGCTTAAAAAGAATATATAAAAAAGTAATTTGTTTAATTCACATTGGGGCTTTCGTTCCCCATGCCGGAGAGAAAGTAGGATTAAAGCAGATTAATCAAATTAATGTTATTTCCTCTTTAAAGCTAGCTAGCTGGTCTAAAAAAAATAATAAACATTTTATTTTTATCTCTGGTTCAGTGTTATATAAAAATCAAAATTCTAAAAATAAAGAAATTTCTCCTATTTTAAAAAATAGTGAAAATTCATACATAAACTCCAAAATTCTAGCTGAAAGAAAATTATCATTTCTTAACAAAAATAAATTTAAATTAACAGTATTAAGAGTTTCTTCTTTATATGGATTTGGAATAAAAAAAAAAAAAATTAATTTCGAATTTAATAAGAGAGATATCAATTGGTAAAGATATATCAATTTATAATAATAATAAAACAGAGGTAAATTTCATACATGCTAAAGATGTTTCAGAGGCAATTTTAAATTGTATAAAATATAAAAAGTTTGGAATTTTTAATATTGGAGGAAATAAAACTTTAAATTTTTTTAAAATTGCCAATATAATTAAAAAAGAAAAATATTCAAAGAGCAAAATATTCTTAAAGAAAAGTAAATCTAGTGAAACATTAAACAGACTTGACGTAAATATTAAAAAGTCAAAAAAAATTTTAAATTGGAAACCTAAAATTGAATTTAAAAAAGGTTTAAAAATGATGATAAAAAAACAATGTATTTAAAGAAAATTTACATAATTGCCGAAGCTGGAATAAATCATAAAGGAAATTTTGCAATAGCAAAAAAATTTATTCGAATAGCTAAAGATTGTGGTGCAGATGCTATAAAATTTCAATCATTTGATCCTAAAGAGGTAGTTACTGAAAATCTTAGTCTCGCAGATTATCAAAAAAGAAATTTGAAAAATAAAAAACTAAAGATGCTAGAAATGATAAGTAAATATTCTCTTTCAAAAAAAGAACAAATAAAACTTTTTAAATATGCTAAGAAAGTCAAGATCGATTTTATTTCTTCTGCTTTTGATTTAGACAGCCTTGATTTTCTAATAAATGGTTTAAAAATTAAAATTTTAAAAATACCTTCAGGTGAAATTACCAACTTTCCTTACTTACAAAAAATAGCTTCTACTAAAAGAAAAATAATATTATCTACTGGAATGTCCAATTTGAAGGAAATTAAACAAGCTTTAAGAATTTTAGAATCAAAAGGTTTAAAGCGAGATAATATTACAGTTCTTCATTGTAACACAGCATATCCCACTCCTGTTTCTGATGTTAATTTGAATGTTCTAAACAAAATTAAAAATCAGCTTAATGTAAGAGTTGGTTATTCTGACCACACTTTAGGAATTGAAGTTTCAATTGCTGCAGCTGCTTTAGGTGCAGAAGTTATCGAGAAACATTTTACACTTAATAAGTCTTGGGATGGACCTGACCAAAAATCTAGCCTTAATGTATTAGAACTTAAAAATATGATTTTAAGTATCAGAAATATTGAAAAAGCCATGGGATCCTTTGTAAAAAAAATTACAGGATCAGAGAGAAAAAATATTTTATTTGCACGAAAATCAATAGTTGCGAAGAGAAACATTTTTAAAGGTGAAAAATTTTCAAAACATAATCTTACAGTTAAAAGACCAGGAAATGGAATTTCTCCCATGATGTGGAAGAAAATCATTAATAAAAAATCAAAAAGAAAATTTAAAATAGATGATCAAATCAGGTAAAAATATTTGTATAATTACTGGAAGTAGAGCAGATTATGATTTACTTAAACCTGTAATAAAAGGTCTCTCAAAAATTAAGAAATTTAACGTTAAAACAATTATAACTGGCTCCCATTTTATACAATTTCAGACATCAATAAATACAATTAAAAAAGATAGAATTAAGATTTTTAGAGAAATTAAAGTTCCATATAAAAACGATACTAATTCTACAATTCTAAAATCAATAAGTCTAGGAATTGAAAAATTTGATGAAATATTTAAAAAAAATAAATTTGATCTCCTAATCGTTCTTGGTGATAGATACGAAATTTTTTCTGCTGTAGTTAGTGCAAGTTTTTATAGGATTCCTATAGCCCATCTTTCAGGCGGAGAGGTTACGGAAGGAGCCATTGATGAGTCAATAAGACATTCGATAACTAAATTTTCTACTTTTCATTTTGTAAATAATCAAGTTTATTTAAAAAGAATTAAACAGCTTGGAGAAAATCCAAAAAATATTTTCCATGTTGGTAGTACTACTGTTGAAAATGTTAATAAGGAAAAATTGTATTCTAGAAAAGATTTAGAAAAAAAACTTAATTTTGACTTTAAACAAGAAAATTATTTAATTACTTTTCATCCAGTGACTTTTCAGGAAGATTATGGCCTGAGAGATTTCAAAACAATATTAAATTACTTTGAAAAAAGGAAAAATATAGGAATAATATTTACAATTCCGAATTCGGACACAAAAAATTTTTTTATTTCTAAAATGATAAAAAAATTCATTAAAAAAAATAAAAATTCAAAATATTATGGAAGCTTAGGAAGAATTAAATATTTTTCAGTTATTAAAAATGTTGATGCAGTAATTGGTAATTCATCCAGTGGTTTATCAGAAGTTCCTAGTTTAAAAAAACCAACAATTAATATTGGAACAAGACAAAAAGGTCGACTTAGATCAAAAAGCGTAATTGATATTAAGAAAGTCACTTCAAAAAACTTTAAGAACTCTCTAAAAAAAATAAAAAACAAAAAATTTTTGAGGTTAGTTAATTCTTCCAGAAACCCTTATTTCAAAAGCAACACCACAAAAAATATTTTAAAAATAATAAAAAATTTAAATTTAAAAAAAGTAAATCAAAAAAAATTTTTTGACATAAGAGGAAATTTTAAATGAAAAATATATTTTGGTGTAAAAATTGCGTTACCATGTCGACACGGCCTAGAATAACTTTCGATAATCGAGGTTTTTGCAGCGCTTGCCAATGGAGCGAAGAAAAGAAAAAAATTGATTGGAGAAAAAGACAAAATAAACTTGAAACACTTTTAAAAGAACATAGATCAAATGGTTCAAAGTACGATTGCATAACAACAGTTAGTGGAGGCAAAGATGGATCTTACGTAAGCTATAATATTAAACATAAACATAAGATGAATCCTCTTGCAGTTACTTTTAGACCAATTATGGAAACTGAAATTGGAAAGAAAAATTTACATTCTTTTATTGATAGTGGCTATGATCATATTCATGTTACTCCTGATAAAGAAGCTATGAGAACCATAAATAAAATTGGATTAATTGATATGGGCTTTCCATATTATGGTTGGTTAATGGGTATTCATACAGCAGTTCTAAGAGTTGCTTTACAAATGAATATTCCTTTAGTTTTTTACTCGGAAGATGGAGAAGTGGAGTATGGAGGAGATGCAAAATTTAAAGATCGAGGAGTGTATGATGTTGAATATCAGATTTCTAGATATATGGAAGGAGGGTATCAAAAAATTATAGATAAGGCTAAAGAAGAAGGAATGACCAATAGGCAACTTTATTGGTTTACCTACCCATCAAAAGAAGAATTAAAAAATTTTAATCTACAATTAACACATTATGGTTTTTATGAAAATTGGGATCCTTATAGAAATTATGTATTAGCAAAAGAGAAATGTGGATTACAAGAAAGCCAAACTCTCAATCAAGGAAGTTATACAAATTTTGCTCAAACAGATCAAAAAATTTATGAATTACATGTTTATTTTATGTATTTAAAATTTGGATTTGGAAGAACAACTCAAGACGCAGGAATAGATGTAAGAAGAGGAGCAATGTCTAGATCTCAAGCAGTTCAATTAGTTCAAATGTACGATGATATTTACCCGGAGAAATTATTTGAGGAGTATTGTGATTACTACAAAATGAACATGAAAGACTTTCAAGAAAATATTGATAAGTGGGCAAATAAAGATTTATTTGAAAAGAAAAATAGGTGGGTGCCAAAATTCAAAATTAAATAAGATATGACAGATTTAAAAACAAAAATTGGAATTATTAATTGTGATTTTGGAAATATCGCATCTCTTATAAATGCAATTAAACATCTAAAATATAATTATGAAGTTCTTAAGAGACCTTCTGATCTAAAATTTATAACACATCTAATATTACCAGGCGTTGGATCATTTAATAAGTCAGCAAAAAGAATTAGAGAAACTGGATGGTCTGATGCAATTATTGATCACACTGCTAAAAAAAAACCTTTTATGGGAATATGTTTAGGTATGCAACTAATGTTTGAAACGGGTTCAGAAAATGGAGAAGAGTCAGGAATTGGTTTGTTCAAAGGAAGATGTGAAGAATTTTCTAATAAAAATGAAATTAAATTACCCCATATTGGTTTTAATCTAGTGAGTCATTCTAATTCTAAAATTTGGAAAGATATACCTAACAACTCACCATTTTATTTTGTTCATTCGTATCGAATAGTAAATGACAAAAAAAATTATGATAAAAAAGAATATATTTCAAATACGTATTATGGAGAAGATTTTATATCATTTATTGAAAATGATAATATTTTTGGAGCACAGTTCCATCCAGAAAAGAGCCACAAGATTGGCCTTAAACTAATAAAAAATTTCGCGGAGATAAAAAACTAATGATTTATAAAAGAATAATTTATGCTCTCTTATATAGTCGTGGAGAATTTCATTTGAGTAGAAATTTTAGACTACAAAAAGTAGGAGATGTAAAATGGTTAAAAAATAATTTTGGATTTGGAGAAACGTGTGATTTTATTGATGAATTAGTAATTATCAATGTTACTCCAAATCCAAGTGAAGCTGATTTTAATAATTTTTTTAAAGATATAAATGAATTAAGAGAAAAAATATTCTTGCCAATTACTATTGGTGGTGGAATTAGAAAATTAGATCATGTTAGAAAATGTTTTGAAAATGGAGCAGATAAAATATTGGTAAATTTTCTAGCTCATAAAAATAAATTAGTTTGTGAACAAATAGCAACAATATTTGGAGAGCAAGCTATATCAATTATGGTTGATTACAAAAAAGATGAAAAAAATTTGAGTTCCTATATTAATAGTGGAAAAGTTTTTTCTAAGACATTAAAAGAATTTATTGACTCTATGAAAAATTTAAAATTTGGCGAACTAATTCTAAATTCAATAGATCAAGATGGAACGGCTGCGGGACTGGATTTAGATTGTTTAGATTTAATTCCAAAGAAATTTAAAAATCCCGTTTTAGTTATGGGCGGTGCAGGAAAACCAGAGCATTTTATTGATGCATTGAGTCACGAAAAAATCTCTGGGGTTATAACTGCAAATCTTTTCAACTTTTTAGGAAAAGGATTGCAAGAAGCAAGAAATTTTTCAATTAAAAAAAATATAAGACTAATAAAATTCGAAGGGGTAAATATATAAATGCGAAATTTAAAAAAATTTTTAATTAATAAAGATAGAAAAATTAAAGATGCTCTTAAACTAATTGACAAAAACGGAGAAAAGACTTGTTTAGTTTACGATAAAAATAAAAAGCTTTTTGGCTCTTTAACAGATGGAGATATCAGAAGAAAGATCTTACGAAAAGGTAAAAGTATAAATGAAAAAATATATAAATTTTGTAATCGCAAAACAATATTCATAAAGGAAGGTAAAATTAACAAAAGAAAAATCAAAAAGATTTTTTTAAGCAAAAAGATTGAAATACTTCCTCTTATAAATAGAAATGAAAGAATAACAAAAATAATATTAAAATCCGATATTTTTAAGAGAGTTCAAAGAAAAAAATTTAATAAAAGTATTTTATCGAAAATTAAAGTGGTTGTGATGGCTGGTGGAAAAGGCCAAAGACTAGATCCTATTACAAGGATATTTCCGAAGCCTTTAGTTCCAATTAAAGATAAAACCGCAATAGAAAATATTATTGATAGTTTTTCTAAATTTGGAGTTAGAAAATTTTTCTTTGTAGTGAATTATAAAGCAGACTTAATCAAGGCATATTTTAAAAACAAAAGTTTTATGGGTAAAAAAATAGTATACATAAATGAGTCTAAGCCTCTCGGCACTGCTGGAGGTTTAGAAAAACTTCGAGGAAAAATCAAAGGAAATTTTGTTGTTACAAATTGTGATGTTATTTTCGATTTTAATTTTAATGAACTTATAAAAACACACATAAATAAAAAAAATGATTTAACTCTTGTTACTTCTAATCAGACTTCCATTCTACCTTATGGTGTTTGTAAAATTAATTCCGAAAATGAATTAATAAAAATACATGAAAAACCAAAATATAAACATTTAATTACAACCGGTCTGTATATACTTAATTCTTCAATATTAAAATTAATACCTAAAAATAAGCTTTTAGACATGAATCAACTTATTGAAATTTCAAAAATAAATAAAAAGAAAATTGGTATTTTTAAGATCAAACAAAAAAACTGGCAAGATATAGGCCAGCTACAAGAATATAAAAAGAAAGTAAATTTATTAAGTGTATAAAAAAATTTTAATTATTGGACAAGGTTCAGCAGGTCAAAATCACTTTGGTGCATTAAAATCTATTAATAAAAAAGCTCAAATAATTTTGACATCTTCAAGAAATTTTATCAAAACTTTTAAAAATAAAAATTATGAAAAATTAAGAAAATTAAATCCCGATTTATTTGTAGTTTGTTCTCCAGCGACTACTCATTTCAAATTTATTAAACTAATAGAGAGTCATTTTACTAAAAAAAATATTTTAATAGAAAAGCCTCTTTTTAGCAAAAGAGAAAAAACTCTTAAAAATTTAAAAAACAATTATTTTGTAGGCTATAACTTAAGATTTCATCCAATTTTACAATTTTTAAAAGATTACATAAAAGGAAAAAAGTTTTTTTTCATCCGAGTAATTTGTTCTTCTTTTCTTCCTAAATGGAGAAATAAAAAAAAATATTCTAATACTGTAAGTGCTAATAAAAGATTTGGTGGTGGGGTAAAACTAGAATTAAGCCATGAAATGGATTATTTAAGATGGATTTTTGGTAAAATTAAAATTATTAACTCATTCAATAAAAAAATATCAAATTTAAAAATTAATGTGGATGATGTTCTCTGTCTTCACGGAATAATAAAGAATAAAATATTTTTGAACTTAGATTTAAATTTTTTTTCGAGAATTGATATTAGAAAAATATTTATTGATGGAAATGACTTTAGCTTACAAGCAGATCTTCTTTCAAATAAAATCAAAATAATCGAGAAAAACAAAAGAAAGATAATTATTAAAAGATTCAACTTAAAACAAACGTTCATAAATGAACATCTAGATATATTAAAAAAAAGAAAATTTATTTGTACTTTCAAAGAAGCTTTGGAAAATCAAAAAATATTGGAGGCAATCAAATCTTAAAATGAATATACTTTGTACCATATGTGCTCGAAAAGGATCTAAGGAAATAAAAAATAAAAATATTAAAAATTTATTTGGAAAACCACTGATTTTGCACACATTAGACTTAGCAAAAAAAATAAAAGTTTTTAATAAAATAGCAGTATCATCTGACTCTAAAAAAATTCTAAATATTTGCAAAAAAAAAAGTAATATATTAATTCATAGACCGAGACATCTTTCAAATGATACAATCTCTAAAATTCAAGTAATTAAACATACTTTAAAATGCTCAGAAAAAAGATTTAAAACGAAGTATGATGTGATATTTGATCTAGATGTTACTTCACCTCTGAGATTAAAAAGTGATGTATATAAAGCCTTTAAAATTTTTAAAAGAAAAAAGGCTGATAATTTAATTTCTGTAAATACATCGCATAAAAATCCTTATTTCAATATGGTGGAAAAAAAGAATGGAAAATTAAAATTAGTTAAAGAAAATAAGAAAAAATATTACTCAAGACAAAAAGCTCCCCCTGTGTTTGAAGTTAACGCCTCTATATATATTTGGAAAAGAAAAGCTTTATTTAAAAGTAAAAATATAATTAATAATAATACTGTTATGTTTATAATGCCAAAATTAAGATCAATAGACATAGATAGTGATTATGATTTTAAACTGATAAAAGCTTTAAGAGGTATCAAATGACATATCTGAAAAAATTTAGATTGAACAATAAAAAAGCTTACATATTAGGAGGATCTGGCACTATTGGATTTGAGATATGTAATGCCTTAAATGACTTTGGAGCAAAAGTGATAAATTTAGATAAAAAGTTTAATTCTAAATTGAAAAAAAATATTAAACAAATCAAATTCGATTTCAGTAATTTGAGTAAAATTGAAAAAAAATTAAATCAAATTTTTAAAAAAGAAGGTTTGCCAGATATTTTTGTTAATTGCTCATATGCCTTTACAAAAGATTGGCAAAGAAGTTCATTTAAAGAAGTAAATATCAATTCGATTAAAAAAAATGTCGACTTACAATTAAGCTCCAATATTTGGATCTCAAAAATTGTAGCTGAAAAAATGAGAAAAAATAGAATCAAAGGAAATATTATATTATTAAGTTCTATATATGGAGTTGTAGCTCAAGACTCTGAGGTTTACAAAAACACAAAAATAAAAGTAAATTCGATTTATTCTGCAGTTAAAGGAGCCTTAATAAATCATACTAAACAATTAGCGTCATACTACGGACAATTCTCAATACGAGTCAATATAATTAGTCCAGGAGGTATCAAAGGTAAAATTGCAGGGAAAAGAAATAAACAAAGCTCAAAATTTATAAAAAATTATTCAAAAAAAACCGCTTTAAAACGTATGGCTCTTCCAAGTGATATTGCGCCAGCTGTAATTTATTTAGTATCTGACGCAGGATCATATGTTACTGGGTTCAATTTAATTATTGATGGTGGTTGGACTATTACTTAATTTTATGACAGAAAAATTAATTCTTTTACTAATGCCAATTAAGTGTAGAAAGATTGATATAAATCGATATGAAATAAAAGAATATGAAAAAATTTTTAATTATAAAGTTGAAATACATGAATTAATTAATTTTTTGCATCCTGGTTTTGAAAAGTCTTTCATGAATAATGTTAAAGATAAAAGACTTAAGTCATTTTATAATTTTAAAAAATGGAAGGAATATTATTTAAAACTTAAGATAAAATACGGAAAAAATATTCTGATCATTAAAAATATAAGTAATAATAATTTAATCTCTTTAAAATTAAATTTATTTTTAAAAAAAAATAATGCTAAAATTATAGAATATTCTACAAATCAGTTTCCAATAAACCAAGAAAAAAAAAATTTTTTTAATTTAATTGAAAATTTGGTTTATAGTTTATTTTTTAATCCTCGAAAAATAGTACTATATTTTCTGCAAAATTTTTTAATTTTCATTGGAAAACTTTTAAACTTATTTCCGACTTACTTGATTAAAACAGGCAGCAAAAGTTTTGCGCATATTAAGTTTCAAAAAAATATAAAGATTATAAATGGAAATAGTTTTGATTATAATATGTATTTAAAATCAAAAATTAAAAAAACAATTAATAAAAATTATGGTTTATTTTTAGAAGCACCAACTCCACTTTTTTCAGGAGATATTTATATTGATGGAGAAAAATCAAATGCTAGGGGTACACCAGAAAAATGGTTTCCTTCGCTAGATAAATTTTTTACTAAAATTGAAAAGTTAAAAAAAATAAAGATTATGATTGTACCTCATCCAAAAATAAAACATAAAAAAAATAAACCAAACTATTATTTTGGTAGAAAAATTGTTTCAGAAAGTTTAGCTAATTTAGCTAAAAATTCTTCAGTCATAATTTCTAGGGATAGTGCGGGATTTTCTTATGCTGCAATACATAATAAACCTGCAATTTTTATATATACGAATGAACTTTTAAATAAAAAAAATTTTTTTTTAAACAACCAGAGATTTTTTGCTTCAGAGTTAGGCCTAAACCCTATAAATATTGATAATTATCTTAATGATAAAAATTTAGAGCAACTGTTTAAATTTGATAAAAAAAAATATCACTTATATGTAAAACAATATTTGACTAGTAGAAATGATAAAAAAAGTAACTGTGAACTTATTGGTAAACTAATTTAAATAATTATATATGAAACAAATTGGCCTTCATGAACCTTTTTTTACTGGAAAAGAAAAAAAGTATTTAACTAAATGTATTGATGAAAATTGGGTTTCATCTTCTGGAAAATTTTTAAATCTTTTCCAAAGGAAATTTCAAAATATAACGAAAGGTAAGTTTTTAAGTCCAGTTTTAAATGGAACAATTGGTCTTCACATTAGCATGATACAGGCAGGCGTGAGTAAAAATGATGAAGTGATAGTTCCTACCATAACTTTTGTTGCTACTATAAATTCTATTAAATATGTTGGTGCTTCACCAATATTTATGGATGTAGATGAATACCTAAATATTGATGAACAAAAAACCATTGAATTTATTGAAAAAAAAACAATTTTTAATAATGGCTATACTTACAATAAAATTACTGGAAATAAAATTAAGGCTCTCGTAGTTGTGCATACCTTTGGAAATGCAGCTAGAATAGAAAAAATATTTAAAATTTGTAAAAAAAGGAAAATAAAGTTAATCGAAGATGCTGCAGAAAGTTTAGGTACAAAATATAACTCAGGAAAATTTAGAAATAAACATACGGGAACCATAGGAGATTTTGGTATTTTCTCATTTAATGGAAATAAAATTGTTACTTCCGGTAATGGAGGGATTGTTGTCTCTAAAAATAAAAAAGATAGTCTTAAAATTAATTATCTAATTTCTCAAGCTAAAGATGATAAAATTAATTTTATACACAAGGAAGTGGGTTATAATTATAAATTATCAAATATTTCTGCTGCATTAGGACTAGCTCAATTAGAGAAATTAAATTTATTTCTTAAAAAAAAAAAGAGCATAAGAGATTATTATAAAAAAAAAATTGAAACAATTAAAGGAGCTAAAATTTTAGAGTCTCCAAAATATTCACAAAACAATAACTGGTTAAATTTGATACAGATATCAAAAAAAGAAAAAATGAAAAAAATTATTAAAAAATTAAATTCAAATGGTTTTCAGTCAAGACCTATTTGGCATCCTAATCACATGCAACAATCATTTAAAAAAAATTATAAATATAAAATTAAAAAAGCTGAAGGATTTGTAAAAAGTATAATTTGTTTACCATCAAGTGTTAGTCTTAAAAATAAGCAAATTGATAAAATTATAAATTTGATTAAATAATATGAAAAATAAATTTCAAAAGTTAAAATCAATAAATAAAATTAAGAGAAATAGGGGAATTTTCTCTACTAGAAAAAATAAAATTAGACTGGATGCCAATGAAAGAATTTCGAGCTTTGATAAGAGTTTTTTAAAAGTAATTAAAAAAAAAATTTCATCTTTTCATTTTGCAGCTTATCCAGAAGTGGAAAAAATTTATGATATCTTGTCAAAAAAATATAAATTACCAAGATCTCATTTTTTAATAACATCTGGATCAGACTTTGGCATAAGACATTGTTTTGAATTGTTTACACAAAAAAATTCAAAAATTATTACATTACACCCAACATTTGGAATGGTAGATGTTTATGGTAAAGTATTTGAGACTAATCAAATAAAAATCAAATTTGATAAAGATCTAAAACTAAATTATTTAAAATTATTAAAATCTATCAACAAAAATATTAGTATGATAATGTTGGCTAATCCAAATAGTCCGACAGGAACTATTATAGATAGTGATAAAATAATAAAGATTATAAAAAAAGCTAAAAATAACAATTGTTATGTAGTAATCGATGAAGCCTATTTTGGATTTTATAAAAAAACTTTTTTACATTTTGTTAAAAAATTCAAAAACTTAATAATTTTGAGAACTTTTTCAAAAGCATTTGGATTAGCGGGAATAAGAGCCGGTTATATTGTATCTAATAAGAAACTGATTAAAAAATTATACTCCTTTAGGCCTATGTATGAAATAAGTTCCCTTTCTTGTTTAATAATTGAAGAAATATTTAAAAAACAAAATCTAGTAAATAGTTATATATCTTCAACTATAAAAGGAAAAAAGTATCTTATAACCGAATTAAATAAAATGGGATTTGGACATTACGAGTCTTATGCAAATTTTATATTGGTAGATTTTTATAAGAAACCTTTAGTAAAAAAAATCTATAAAAATTTAAGGAAAAGAGGAATTTTAGTACGTAAAGCTCCAGAAATAGAGGCAACTCGAACTTGCTTAAGGTTTACATTAGGTCCCACTAATTATATGAAAAAACTAGCTGAAAACCTTAGAAAATATAGTAAAAAATAGGTTTTTTTACTGTTCACAAATTGAACAATAATGTAATCTAAACATTAGATATGACAATACAAGCTTATAAAAGAACTAAGAAAATAAACAAACAAATCAAAGTTAATATAGAGAGAAGAACGGTAATTGTTGATGATCAACTTGTTTATTTTAAAGATGTTCCAATTCCAAGTTGGATTGAACTAAGTCTAATAGACGTGTGCAATAGAAAATGTGTGTTTTGTCCAAAATCAGATCCTTCTGTAGCACCTGACACTCATCAAAAAATGAACATGAGATTAATTGATAAACTTTCTGAGGAATTAAAAAGAATTAATTATAAAGGGTCTGTCGTTCTTTGTGGTTACGGAGAACCAATGTTGCATAAAGATATTTACTCTATTTCTAGAAAGCTAGCAGAAGCCTCTTTCGTAGAGATAGTCACAAATGGTGATACATTAACAAAAGACTCGATAAGAAAACTTTACGATTCAAACGTAAATAAATTATTAATTAGTTTGTATGATGGACCTGAACAAGTTTCAAAATTTAAAACAATGGCAGACTCAGCTCAGGTACCAAAAGATTTCGTTATTCTAAGAAATAGATGGTTTGATGAAAAGGAAGATTATGGACTTAAATTAACTAACAGGGCAGGTACAATTAAAGTTGGAAAGCAGGATAGTATAAAAACTTTTTCGCATTGCTTTTATCCATCTTACTCTGTGTTAATTGATTGGAATGGAGATGTGTTTCTATGTTCTCAAGATTGGCAGAGAAGAAGAACCATGGGAAATATAATGTTAGAGGACCTTTTTGAAATTTGGACTGGAAAAATGATTTCAAAATATCGAAAAAATCTTCTTAATGGAAAAAGATGTAATAGCCCTTGCACTGAATGCAACGCAGAAGGAACTGTTTTAGGCCATAAACATGCTGAAGCATGGAAAAAAATTTATAAAATAGCGAAATGAAAAAAACAACTTTAATAACTGGAGCAGGAAGAGGAATAGGATTAGAAATAGCTAAAATTTTTGCATCAAAAAATGAAAATTTAATTTTAACAATTAGAAAATCTAATCAAAAAAAAAATATTCAAAACATAATGAAAAATTATAACTGCCAATTTAAGATCTTTGTAGGAGATTTAAATAATTTAAATTTTGTTAAAAAAATCGGAAAACAAATAGATTATGTAACAACAATAATTAATAATGCTTCAGGAGAAAATCAAAAATACTTTACAGATGTTACCGAAAAAGATCTTACTGAGATGATCAATGTTAATTTGATTGCAAATTTTGTTTTGACAAAAATATTTGTAAAAAAGATGATAAAAAAAAAGATAAAAGGAAATGTAATAAACATTGGATCTCAACTAGGGAAAATCGGGGCTTACAACAGATCTATTTATTGTATGGCTAAATTTGGTGTTGAGGGACTTACAAAGGCTCTAGCTATGGATCTAGGAAAATACGGTATAAGAGTGAACTCTGTATCTCCAACAAAAACAATAGTTAAAAAGTCAGAAATTAAAAATTCTAAAAGGTTAAATTTAATTAAGAAAAAAATTCCTTTAGGTAAATTTTCAACCACGGAAGAAATCGCTAAAATCGTATATTTTCTAACAACAAATTCCGCAGGAAGCATTACTGGAACATCAATAATGTCAGATGGAGGCTGGACAGCAGGAAAATGAGTATAGAAGAAAAGAAATTTTATGATCCAAATATAGATAGAAAGTCTAAAATTTATGATGATTCATTCAAGATTTTAGAAGACGGCACACCTTTACCATCTATTATAGAAATAAGTAACTCAGGAGTATGTAATAGAAAATGTTCGTTTTGTCCTAGAAGTGACCCTAACTATGATCATGTTAATGAATTTTTTCCAAATAGTCTTCACGACAAATTGTGTAAAGATTTAGCTGAATATAAATTTAATGGGATTTTTGCCTATTGTGGTTTTAATGAACCACTACTTAAAAAAGATATTTATAGAGACATTGCTTTCGTAAGAAAGACATTGCCAGACTCAAAAATAGAAATTGTAACTAATGGTGACGTTTTAGATAAAGATAGACTAAAAAAATTGTACGACCATGGATTAACTACTATTCTGATAAGTGTGTATGACGGTAAAAAAGAAGAAGATGGCTTTTATGAAATGTGTGAAAGTTTAAATCTAAAAAAAAGCCAATATGTAATAAGAAATAGATATTTACCTGAAGAGTTAGATTTTGGCTTAACACTTAGCAATCGAGCTGGAAATTTATCAAACGCAGAACATAAAATAGATAAATCAAATAAATATTCAGATAAACAATGTACTTATCCTAGTTACATGTTTTTTGTTGATTATAACGGAGATGTTTTAATGTGTTCTCACGATTGGTCAAAAGAGATGATTTTAGGAAATTTAAAAAAAGATGATTTTTTAACAATTTGGAAATCAAAAAATTCAAATTTTGCTAGAAAAAATCTTAACGAAGCTAATAGATGTTTTAAACCTTGTAATAAGTGCGATGTAGTAGGAGACTTAGTGGGCAAAAAACATGTAGCTGCGTGGGATAAGGCTTTCAATAAATAAATACTCATGATCAGCACAAGTCAAAAAAAGGTAATATTTTTTTCCAAAGATTTAGTAAAAAAAAAAAATTATGCTCATAGTATTTTTTCTTACTTTGCGATTTTTGAAAAAAATCCAGGTTCTTTTCTAATAAAAGCTATCATTAAAAAAAAAAATTATTTTTTTTTAATTATTAGCTCTCTGAGGCATATGTATGGAATAATAAACACAAAGCTTACAGCTATAAATTGTTTAGATCTAGATTGTAGTTATAAAAATATAATAGTCTCATGGGCTTTTAAAAATAATTTTAAAAAAAATGGTATCTTTTTTGACAAATACTTAAAAAAAAGTTCTGCAGAATCAAACAATATTATTTGGTTACTTATTTATATGGATAAAAAACTACCTGATAAGATTGGAAAAAATATTTTACTAGTTCAACACAAAAAAAATTTCTTGAAAGGAATATATTTTTTTTTTAAATATTTTTTTGAATGTTTTAGCAATAATTTATTTAATGGAAATTTTTTTGGTAGGTTCAATTCTTTTTTCTCTTTTTCAAGCGAGTTAACCAAGATTTACAAAAGAAATATAAATTTAGAAAAAATTAAAAATTTTTTAGTAGTTTATGAAGGTCAAATTTTTCAGAAAGAGCTTATAAAATTTAATAGAAATAATTTCAAAGATATTAAAAATATTGCTTATGATCATAGCGCACCTCCACCACTTCCATTAAATTTAATATACGATAAATTTTCACCTGATTTTCTATACGTTACAGGCGGCGCTCAAGGAAAATTTTATAGAAAAAATTTGCTATGGCCAAAGAATAAAATTAAGATTACTAAACCTTTGAGATTTAAAGGAGAAAAAAAATCAAATTATTCAAATAAATTGTTTCTTCCATATGAATTGTATGATGAAAAAATCTACCTAAAAAATTTAATATTTCTTCTAAATAAGGAAAAACTTAATATAAAAGATTATCATATTAAACTTCATCCTTTAAGATTTGAAAAGAAAAGTCACCTAACTTTTTTAAATCAAATAAAAAATATAAATAACAAAAATTATAAAAAGAAAAGTTTTATTAATTCAGTATTTTTTGGACAAACTACGGCAGTAATAATAGCCCTAGAGTTTGGGATTACTTGTTATCATGTGTGTACGGAGTCGGAATTTGACAGTTATTCCAAAAATTTCTGGCCCGACATAAATATTCAACAATTGAATAAGAATGTTTTTAAATACAGATTAAAAAAAAGAGGATCCTTCCTTAATTTTTCATCAAAACAGGATTTTAGCAAGTTATGTTAAAAAAAATTTTATCAATGATATATCAAATAATTTTGAGGTTAGATTTTTTGATAAAAAAGATATTTAAAAAAAGCTTAGTTTTTAACTTCGTTAAATTTGTTATGAAAAATTCTTATAAAGAAATTAAAATCAAAAATAATTCCGTGAATTTCTTTTGTCCAAATAGTTTAACAGAATGGAGGGTCAATACTTTCTTTACAAAAGAACCAGAAACTTTAGAATGGATAGATAATTTTGATGACTCTAAAAAAATTACATTCTGGGATATAGGAGCAAACATCGGTATTTACTCTATTTATGCTGCATTATCATATAAAAATATTCAAATAATTTCATTTGAGCCTTCTACGAGCAATTTAAGAATATTAAGTCAAAATATTAGCAAAAATAATTTATCCCAAAAAATAAATATTTGCCAGATAGCTTTGACTAATCAAAAAAATAAATTTCTAAATTTTAATGAAAGTAGTTTTGAAGAAGGATCTGCTCTCCATGCTTATGGAGAAACCTTTAACCATCAAGGAGACCAAATAAAATTTACAAATAAATATTCTTTATACGGAACTAATGTGGATTTTTTAATTGAAAATAAAATTCTTGAAATACCAGACTATATTAAGATTGATGTTGATGGGATAGAACATTTAATACTAGATGGCGGAAGAAATTGTCTTGCTTCGGATAAAATAAAAAGTATTTCTTTAGAACTGAATGAAAATTTTATTGATCAATATGAAAAATCTTTAAATATTTTGTCAAATGCAAGTTTTAAGCTAAAAGAAAAAAAGAGGTCTAATTTAATTGGAGTATCAAAAGAATTTAAAAATACTTACAATTTTATTTTTGAAAAAACAAAATAAATATGAATGAAATTAATATTAATCTTGATGAGTTAAAAAAATATGGAATAGTGAAAGTTAAAAACTTTTTAACTAATGATGAATTGAAAATTTTAAAAGATATATTAGGTAGCAAACTTGAAAAAAACCATCCAAAAAGTTATTTTTCAAACAATTTGAAATTTTTATTATATAAAATTCTAAAATTCAGATTTTTGGATTTTAAAAATCATCTTTACATTTTAAAGCTAGCAAAAAATAAAAAATTAAATAAAATTGCCAATAATTATTTTAAAAGAAAGAGTTACATTAAATTTATAGACTCTTATTATTCCCCAATAAGCGATAAAGATGTATTACCTTGGCACACTGATCAGGCATATGAAGGAGATGAAAAAAATTATTCTGGTTTTGTTAATCCTGATCATGCACATATTAAATTTTTCGTATATCTCACAGACATAGGTCCAAACAATGGCTGTATGAGTTATATACCTGGTTCACATAAAATTGGTTATGTATTGCGAGAAGGGATATTTAATAAAAAAATTAAGTATGAAAATTATTATTTATTAAAAGATTTTAGGTTATTAGTTCAAAAGAATATAGATTATCTAATAAATCAATTAGATGAAAAACTTATAAAAAATTTTTTACAAGATACTGAATTCGCATCAAAAAATATTAATACTACAAAGTATGATTATTCACTATCTGCAGGAGATGCCATTATATTTGATGAAGGAGGAGTGCACAAAGGCTCAAAATCACTTAAGAATGAAAGAATTGTTTTAAGATATCTTTATTCAACAAAAAAAAATAAATGATTTATAAAAAATATTTTAAGAATAAAAAAGTTTTAATTACTGGTCATACTGGTTTTAAAGGTTCTTGGCTAGCCTTATGGCTTAAAAGTCTAAATGCAAAAGTGTTTGGAATTTCAAAATCAATACCTACTAATCCCTCACACTACAATGCTGTAAAATTATCAAATATTATCCAATCTAAATTTATAGATATTAAAAGTTTTTCCAAACTAAATAAAATAATTTTACAATTTCAACCAGATTATATTTTTCACTTAGCAGCTCAATCTCTTGTTAAAAAATCTTATGGTGAAACACTTGATACTTGGAATACTAATTTAATCGGAACAGTTAACTTACTTGAAGTATTAAAAAATTATAATAAAAAAAAGGTTACAGTTGTGATGATTACTAGTGATAAGTCCTATAAAAATTTAGAGATAAAAAGAGGATATAAAGAGGAAGATTTACTTGGGGGCTTAGATCCATACGGAGCTTCAAAATCATCAGCAGAATTAGCAATCAAATCTTATGTTAAATCTTTTTTTTCATCTAAAAAAAAGAATATTTCAATTGCAGTAGCAAGAGCTGGAAATGTAATTGGAGGTGGAGATTGGTCAGAAGACAGACTCGTTCCAGATTGTGTTAAGTCTTGGTCGAGGAAAAAAAAAGTTTTGATCAGAAAACCGAATTCCACTAGACCGTGGCAACATGTTTTAGAAGCTCTTAATGGTTATCTTATTTTAGCTTCTAAATTAAAAGAGAATAGAAATAAATATCATGGCCAAGCCTTTAATTTCGGACCAAGAAATATAAATAATTATAAAGTTATTCAGGTTGTTAGAGAAATGAAAAAAAATTGGAATGTTATTAGGTGGAAGGTTGCACATCAAAATAAAAAGTTTTTTGAAAATAATTTACTTAAATTAAACAGCTTAAAAGCAGAAAAAAAACTTAAATGGAGATGTATATTAAACTTTAATGAAACAATATTTTTTACAATAAATTGGTATAAAAATTTTTATAGCAAAAGAAATAATTCCTTCAACAGTTCTTTGTCCCAAATAAAACTTTATGAAAAATTATTTAATGAAAGAAGAATAAAATGAAAGTTGTTATTTTAGCAGGTGGTCTTGGAACTAGGTTGTCTGAGATCACAAAAACGGTTCCAAAGCCCATGATAAAAATTAAGAATAAGCCAATCATTTTTCATATTATGAAACATTATTCAAAATTTGGTTTCAATGAATTTTATATAGCTGCTGGATATAAACAAAATATAATAAAAAAGTATTTTAAAAAAAAATTTTTCAATTGGAAAATTAAAATAATTAACACTGGTCAAAAGACGATGACAGGAGGAAGACTCAAGAAGCTCAAAAAATATTTAAATGATGAAACTTTTATGCTTACTTATGGCGATGGTTTATCAGACGTGAATTTACTAAAACTATTAAAATTTCACAAAAAAAACAAAAGCATGGTCACGATGACCGCTGTAAGGCCACCTGCAAGATTTGGGGGAATAAAAATTAATGGCCCTAAAGTAAAGTATTTTAAAGAAAAATCTCATTTGGATGAAGGATGGATTAATGGGGGTTTTTTTGTCATGGAGCCTGCTATTTTTAATTTTATTAAAAATGATCAAACAGTTTTAGAACGACAACCACTCGAGCAGGTTTGTAAAGTCAATAAGCTAGGTGCCTTCAAACATTTTAGTTTTTGGCAATGTATGGATACCTTGCGTGATAAGAAATTATTGGAAGAGAAATTAAAAAAAAAATTATATAAAAATTAATGAAAAAAAAAGTTTTAGTAACCGGAGGTACTGGGTTCCTTGGATTTCATTTATTAAAAGAATTAAAAAATTTTAATTACTCTCTTTATTCATTATCAAAAAAAAAACCGAAAAAAATTAGAAAAATTTCAGGAATAAAATATATAGTATGCGATGTTACAAATAAGACTCAATTAAAAAAAAAACTTAAATACGATTTTAATTACGTAATTAATTTTAGTGGATATGTGGATCATTCAAACAAATCAAAAACTACGAATAGTCATTATTATGGTTGTAAAAATTTGTTAAATATTTTTAAGAATAAAAATATTAATCACTTCATCCAAATCGGAAGCAGTTTAGAATATGGTAGTGTAAAATCACCACATAAAGAAGATAGTTTTTGTAGACCTAAAGAAAATTATGGTTTTGCAAAATTTCAAGCTACAAAATATTTAAAAAAAATTGGAAAAAAGTTTAAAATATCATTTACAATTTTAAGACTTTATCAAGTTTACGGCCCTAATCAAACCAACAACAGATTGATACCAATAGTTATAAACTCTTGTTTAAAAGATAAAAAATTCTCATGCACTTCAGGAAAACAAATTAGAGATTTTTTGTATGTCGATGATTTAATAAAATTGATAATTAAAATAATCAAAAAGAAACCAAGGAATAAAATTTATAATGTAGGTGCAGGAAATAAATTGAAAGTGAAAAAAGTTATTGAATTAATAAATAAAATGACTGGATCTGGAGAACCTTTATTTGGCAAGATAAAAATGAGAAAAGATGAGATGAATAATAATTTTCCTGATATTTCAAAAATTAAAAAAGAATATAATTGGAAACCTAATACCAATATAAGATCAGGAATAAGAAATACCATTTCATTTTATGAAAAAAAATTTTAACAATCCCTTAGTTAGCATTATTATGAATTGTCATAATGGAGAAAAATATTTAAAAAAAAGTATAAAAAGTGTAATTTCTCAGAACTATAAAAATTGGGAATTAATTTTTTGGAATAATCAATCTAAAGATAATAGTAAAAAAATTTTCAAGTTGTTTAATGATAAAAGGTTAAAGTATTTTGAAAGTAAAAAATTTCAAAAACTTTATGAAGCAAGAAACTCTGCTATTAAAAATGCCAAGGGAGAATATATTTGTTTTCTTGATACAGATGACTGGTGGGTAAATAGTAAACTAAAAAATCAATTAGATTTATTTTCGAGAGATAGAAATTTAAAATTTATTTATTCAAATTTTTATTTATTTAATCAAAAAAAAAAAATAACAAAAATTTACTATAAAAATTTATTACCTGAAGGAAATATCACTCAAAAACTTTTAGATAGATATTGCATCGGAGTTCTTACAGTAATGATAAAAAAAGAAATTTTCAAGAATGAATTATTTAATAGAAATTATAATATTATAGGCGATTTTGATTTATTTTTAAGATTAAGTATGAAATATAAAATCAAGTGCACACAACAACCTCTTGCATATTATCGACTACATAATAATAACTACTCTAAATTAAGATTAAAAGAATACGTTGAAGAAGTATCAGTTTGGTTAAAGAAAATGAAAAAGGAAAAAAATAATAAAAAATACTCTTTTAATAATGTAGAAATTATGCAATTTAAGCTAAAAATAAAAGAATTTTTAAAAAGGATTTTTTAATCTTTATTGATTTTAGGGCGTGTAGTTCAGTGGTAGAACGCTTCGTTGACATCGAAGAGGCCATAAGTTCAATTCTTATCACGCCCACCATTTTTGTTATTTA
>MDTG01007775.1_pt1 | contig 26397 bp, 22 predicted proteins | sample 811421 | NCBI WGS metagenome assembly MDTG01 (sample SAMN05326645, study PRJNA326480) | marine metagenome | isolation source: seawater | place: Pacific Ocean: South East | collected 2011
ATAAGAACTCCGGGCATTACTGGCTGCCCAGGAAAATGTCCTTGAACATAAAAACTATTTTTTTTAACATTCACTATAGCGGTCGCAGAAAATAATTTTTTAATATTTTTTAATTCATCAATTAAAAGCATAGGCTCCCTATGAGGTAAAAGTTTTATTATTTCTTCTTTAGTAAGTGAGTCTGACATTAATTTAAATTAATTTTATTTATTTTTTTATCTATAATTTTTAAAATTTCATCTGTTTTATCTAAACTTGTTTTACCAATAACAATATCTTTTTTTTGCATTAATATCGATATTGAATTTTTATCTGCATATTCAGATAAAATTGGATTTATGCTTTCTAATAATTTTTTTGTAGCTTTTAACTTTTTTTCACTTAGATCATTTATTCTTTTGTTTTTTTCTTGTCTATATTCATTTGCTTCGATTTGTAAAGCATTCAATTGTTTTTCTAACTCTGACTTGTCTATAATGTTTTGTTGAGCAATTAATTTTTTTTCCTTACTCATAAGCTCGTCTTCCTTTTTTTTAAAATAATTAATATTTGATTTGTGTTCTTCACTTAATTTTGCAGCTATTAATTTTCCTGCTTTAGATGAATTCATAATTAAATCCATATCAACATACGCAATGTTTTCATTAGATAAAGCTACATTGCTTATCAATATTAAAATTGTAATTAATATAAATTTAATTTTAAAAAACATTAAAAAGTTGTACCTAAATTAAATCTAAATGTTTCTGTCCTATCTGAGTGATGTTTTGTGATTGGAGAAGCCAAAGTAAAATTAAGAGGTCCTATTGGTGTCCACCAATCTACGCTAACACCAGTTGAGCTTCTTATTTTACTACCTCCATCTACATTATCTGAATAGTCAACTCCCCAAACATTGGCTGTATCTATAAAAAATTTAAAATCTGTTGACTGTATATTTCTAAAAAGAAAAGGAATATCTGTAGAAAAATTTAAGGCAGCTGCATAATTACCGCCAACATGATCATTTCCATCTTTAGGTCCAATTCTTCCTGGTTCAAATCCTCTTAATTTTGATGAAGGTATATATGATCTTTTTGATATTCTTACGTCTTCATCGGTTATAGAATTGATTGTTTCTAAATATACTGAAATTCTTCCTATCATTTCGTCTGCAAATTTATGAAATTTTTTATATTCAAAAGAATTTTTTAATGCGCCATCTTCTGTTATTATAGGTAAAGTTTGAGAGAAATATGTTCTGTGACCTTCATTAGTTCTATACTTCTGGTCTCTTTTATCCAATAAAAAAGCATAAGATGCGTTTATATCAAAATATTCTCCTGACTGTTTTTTTAAATTATCTCGCGCTGTTGAATTAGTTTTTAAATCCTCGTGATATATAGATAAATTGGGTGAAAAGAATATATCCTCATATTGTTCATACCTTGTGCCTAAACTTAAACCATATTTTGATGTTTCGTAACCAAATTTATCAAGTTTATCTTCGCTTGAACTCTCAAAAGTTGTGAATAATGAATTATCTGTATTTTTATAATTCGGGTTTACAACTGAAAGCAATCCTTTAATTCCATCGTCACTTAAAACTAAATTTGCATCTACAGTAACTCCTCTGCCTAAATAATTTTTTTCTTTAATACCGAAACCAATTGAGCTTCCTGATGTACCAACACCTGCTCCTGCAGAAATTTCTCCTGTTGGCATCTCTTCAACTTCAATGTTTATAATTTTCTGATTATTTGAAGATCCATCTTTTATAGTTGACTCAACTGTTTTAAATATTCTTAAAGACTTAACTTGATTAATGGATTTATTTGCTAATATTTTATTATAAGGATCACCTTCATCGATTATAAGGTTGTTTCTTATTACTTTTTCATCTGTATAAGAATTCCCCAATATATTAACTCTTTCGACATAATATTTTTCTGACTCTTCAACCTTAAATGTAAAATCAATTTTATTATCATTAAATTTTTCAATAACTTTTGCATTAATAAATTGATATTGTTTTTGAAGAGCAATTTTATCAATTTCATCTATGACCTTTTCAATTCTTGTATTTGAAAAAACTTTACCAGATAAACCAGATAAGAGTTTATTAACTTTTGCAAAATTTTCTTTTTCATAGTCCAGAGGAAGTGATAATTCTAAGTTGTTAAAATAATATTTTTTTCCTGGATCAATATCAAAAATTAATTCAAAACTTTCATTATTTAAAAAATTTACATAACTATTATTAACTTTAACTTCGTAATAACCTTTATTTTTATAAAAATTTGTTAGCAATCTTGTATCAAGGTTTATTCTTTGCTTATTTAAGAATTTATTTGTAGATAATATTTTCCAAAATTTACTCTCCTCAGATGTAATTACACTAAGTAATTTTTTATCTTTATATACTTTGTCACCAATAAATTTTATTTTTGATATTTTAGTTTTTTTTCCTAAATCTATATCATAAATTAAATCTACAGTATTATTGTCGTTTTCTTTTATTTCAGCATCAATTTTTACAAAATAATATCCATTTTCTTCAAAAGCTGTTTTAATTATTGAAATATCTTTTTTTAACTTAGACTCAATGTAAGAGGTACGTTCTTTAATAGTTAGCACATCTAATAATTTTTCTTTAAACTTTTCAGCTTTAATGCCTTCTAAAATTAAATTTTGAACAATGGGATTTTCTTCGATTAATATATTTAGATTTCCATCTTCAATATTTAATTCAACATTTTTAAAAAAATCAGTTATATAAAGTTTTTTAATTATTTCATTTAGATCATTTAAAGAATAATCTTTATTTTTTTCGATTTCTCCAAATAAAATAATTGTTTCATCTGAAATTCTCGAATTACCATCAATAGTAATTTTATTAACAATCTCTGATCTTATTTGAGTTGTTGCTAGTAAAATAAAAGCAATTATAAGTATGGTTTTTTTCATTATTATCGAGTTATTTTATACATAGATATTTTGTTTTCAATCTTACTTGTTCTATTAAATAATGTATTTGGCTTATATCTCTTGGTTTTTTTGATTGATAATTTTTAAATTGTTTTAAATTAACAATTTTAATTAAATTTTTATTTATATCGCTGAATTTTATTTTTCCTCTAAGAAAATACTCTACTAATTGGTCATTGGCTGTAATTAAGACAGTTTCATATAATGAAATATTATTTGTAATTTTTTTTAATATTTTTAAAGATTGAAATCTATTGAGGTCAGGATATGACAAATTAAGATTATTAAGATTTGGTAAATTTATATTTTTTGTATTTAGTTTTTTAATTTTATCGGAATACAATGAGTTAAATATTGGAATTTTCATATCAGTATCATGGAACAACATTTTAATTAAACCATTATTGAATTTTACAATAGCGTGCAAATAAGAATTGGGATGAATTAATATTTCGAATTTATTTATATCTACATTAAATATTCTTTGAGCTTCTATAACTTCAAATACTTTATTCATCATAGTTGCTGAGTCGATAGAAATTTTTTTTCCCATTTTCCATCTAGGATGATTAGTTGCTTTTTTTGGGTTTATATACTTAAATTTATTTATTGGTAAATTTAAAAAAGGTCCCCCCGAAGCAGTTATATAAATTTTACTTATGTTACTTTTATTTTTTTCATTTATTAACGACCAAATTGAAAAGTGTTCTGAGTCAACTGGAATAAATTTTGTTTTAAATTTTTTTAATTGTTTATCAATTAAATTCCATGCACAAATTATCGACTCTTTGTTAGCAATTGCAACTTTTTTAGAAAACTTAATTGAATCTAAAGTAGGTTTTAATCCATCTAAACCTGATATAGAGCACATCGTATAATCAATTTTTTTTTTAAATATTTTGTTTATATAGTTTAAATCATTAAATATTTTTAATTGTTTTTTTTTGAATTTTTTTTTTGCTTTTATAAAATGATTTTTACTTGTAATAATAATATTTTTAACTTTACATAATTTAACTTGTTTATATAATTCATTTAAATTTTTATTAGTTGTTAACAAAACTATTTCAAAATCTTTAGGATTATTTTTAACTATACTAAAAGTTTTTTTCCCAATTGATCCTGTTGACCCAATTATTGCAATTTTTTTTTTCATTAGAAAATATTAAAAACGATATACGCAAATGGAATAGCAAATATAATTCCATCCGCTCTATCTAATAAACCTCCGTGGCCGGGAATAAGATTTCCAGTATTTTTTTTTTTATTTAATCTTTTAAAATATGATATCGACAAATCACCTAGTTGACTTACAGTTGAAATTAGAATTGTTAAAATCAATAATTCAAAATTATCATTTAAAATTGAATATTTGTTAACAAAGAAAAAAGCTGAAGATAAAGAAAGAAAATATCCACCAATTACTCCAGCATATGTTTTATTGGGACTAATTTCTGTTAATTTTGGTCCTTTAAAAATTCTACCGAAAACATAACCGCCAATATCAGTGGCTACACAAACTAATATTATATATAAAAATAAGAAAAGTTCTTGATCAGAACTTCCTCTTAATAAAATTGCAGAATATGATGATAAAGAAAGAAAAATTATTCCTAATATAATAAATATTTTGCTTTTATTTAATCTGTACCATTCAAATGAAGATATTAATAAAAAAATAATTACAAAAATCTTGAAAATTATATAACCGCTAATAGTAAAAAACAAAATTAATGGTAGAATTATTAATGAACTTAAAATTCTTTTAATTGTTTCATTTTTCATTAAATATTACCATAATTTCTTTTTATTTTTTTAAACTTATTGATTATTTTATTATAATCATTTTCATTAAAATCAGGCCATAGTTTCTTTTCAAAAAAGATTTCTGAATAGGATAGTTGCCATAATAAAAAATTACTTAATCTTTGTGTATTTCCTGTTCTTATTAAAAAGTCTGGATCTGGTATATTTTTTGTAAACAAATTATTTGATATGTTTTTCTCATTTATTTTAATATTATTTTTTTTTATTATTTTAAATGTATCCACTAATTCATTTTTCGAACCATAATTTAATGCAAGATTAATTTGCAACTTATTATTTTTAGAGGTTTTTTTTTCTGAAGAGATTAATAGATTATTCAGTTTTTTTGAAAATTTTTTATTACCAATTATTTTAAGTTTTATATTTTGTTTATTTAGTTGTGTAATTTTATTTACTAAATAATTTTCTAATAAATTAAACAAAAAATGAATTTCTTTTTTGGGTCTTTTCCAATTTTCAGTTGAAAATGCATATAAAGTTAAGAATTTAATCTTATTTTTAATTGAAGCTTTTATTATCTTTTCTACGGTATCAAGTCCTTTTTTATGCCCATAATTTCTTGATTTTCTTTTTTTTAATCCCCAACGGCCATTTCCATCCATGATGATGGCCACATGTTTAATTGGATTCATACTGTCATTATTTCTTTTTCTTTTGAAATAACTTTATCATCTATTTGTTTAATATGATTATCAGTTGATGTTTGAATAATTTTTTCAAATTTTTTTTCATCATCTTCGCTAATTTCTTTGGACTTGAGCATTTTTTTTAATTCATCGTTCGCTTCCCTTCTTATATTTCTAATTGATATCTTGCATTTTTCACCCATTGACTTAATCATTTTTTTCATTTCATTTCTTCTTTCTTCACTCAGGTCAGGTATTGGCAGTCTAATTAACTGACCATCTATTTGCGGATTTAAACCTAATTCGGATTTTTTAATTGCTGAGTCTATTAAATTTACATTGTTTAAATCCCACACTTGAATATTAATCATTCTTGCTTCTGGTGTTGTAATACTACCAAGTTGATTTATTGGCATTTTTTGACCGTATACATCAACTTTAACTAAATCCAGCATATTGGCATTGGCTCTACCTGTTCTTAGAGAAGAAAGTTCTTTAGTGAAAACTTCAAATGTTTTATCCATTTTTTGGCTATATATTTTTTCTTGAAACATTACTCACCTATTTTTATTCTATAAAAATCTTTAACTTTTAAATCAGATATATTTAAATCTTTTATAATATCATTAACTGTTTTTTTTGGTTCCATTACCCATGCCTGATTTAATAAACTATTCTCTTCTTTAAATTTTTTCAACTTACCAATACTTATCTTTTTTACTATTTCTTCAGGTTTTCCTGAATTTTTAAGCTCCTCTGAAATTAATTCTTGCTCTTTATCTAAAATTTCTTTTTGAATTCCATCAGAATTTAATGAAATAGGATTTGATGCAGCGATATGCATAGCAAGTTGTTTTCCAAATAAATTTAAATTTTCAGATTTATCTTTTGTTTCTACGCATGCAATAACAGCAAGTTTAGATAAATTATCTTTAACTATAGTATGATGATAAATAAAATTTTTTGATCCATTATGTTCTATAGTTTTAGATCTACCTAAAGTAATTTTTTCACCTATTTTGGCAATCATAGCAACTAAATTTTCTTCCACTTTTTTACCATTTTTCATTATTGCTTTAATTAGTTTATCATTATTAGAGTTAACTTTATTATTAAGTTCACTAATTTCTTTAACGAATTCTATAAAATTTTCATTTTTAGCAACAAAATCTGTTTCACAATTTACCTCTATAACAGAACTTTTTTCGTTATCTGCGCTCACAGCAACAACTCCTTCGTTAGCTTCTCTTGACATTTTTTTTGAAGCTTTAGATATTCCTTTTATTCTTAATATTTCAATTGCTTTATCAATATCACCTTTGGACTCTTTTAATGCTGAATTACAATCCTTAAAACCTGCGCCTGTAGTTTTTCTTAATTTTTTTATTTGTTCAATTTCACTCATAAAAATTTTAAATTAATTGAGTTTTGAAGGATTTTTATCTGTTTTAAATGGAGTTTTATTTTCTACTTTTTTATCTTTTTTTAGTGAATTTTTCTGTTTATTATCTTTACTTATATTTACTTCGGTTGGTTTTTTTTCGCTTTGAACAATTGGAGTTTCTTTTTTTGCATTTTCTATCGTTTCTCTTAATAATTCACAGTATAAGTCTATTGATCTTCTTGCGTCGTCATTTCCAGGTATTGGAAAATCTATTCCATCTGGGTTTGAATTAGTATCTAATATTGCAACAATAGGTATTGATAATTTAATAGACTCTTTTATTGCTAAAGATTCGTAATTTGTATCAATAATGAAAACCAAATCTGGGACTTTTTTCATTTGAGCAATTCCACCTAAGGACCTTTGCAATTTATCTCTCTGTACGCTCATCTTTAAGAGTTCTTTTTTTGTAAATCCTCTATTTTCTGATGTAAGATGTGAGTTAATTGTATCTAATTTTTTTATTGATTTAGAAATTGTATCCCAATTTGTGAGCATGCCACCTAACCATCTATGGTTTACATAGTATTGATTTGTTGTTTTAGCTAATTCAGCAATAGCTTCTGAAGCTTGCTTTTTTGTTGAAATAAAAAGTATTTTTCCATTATTTGCAATAGTGTTAAAGACTTTTTCTAGAGCAACATTAACTAATTCTAGTGTTTGAGTTAAGTCAATTATATGAATTGAATCTCTTTTTCCAAAAATATATTTTTTCATTTTTGGATTCCATCTCAAGGTTTTGTGACCTAAATGGACTCCAGCTTCTAATAATTGTTGAATTGTAACAGTAGGTATCTTCATAGTTTTTCCCGGTTAAGCCACCACAATTATTTCCATTTAAGGACCGGAGGTATATTACCAAAAATTGTGTGCGTTTTTTTAGGTGGTATGTACAAATTTATGAGAAAGAAAACAAGTTATTTTTATTTTATTATCATAGAAATATCCTTCGTTTTAAGGGATTTAAGCATATTTCTCTCAATATTTCTCTTATTTTTAAGTTTAAAAAGAAAAATTTTTTCGTTATCGTTAATTTCAATTTCTACTTCTGTCTGCCCCGTTTCACTTGCTAAAGAAGATAAGATTTTAATATCTTCCCTTTTTTTAGTTTTAAATCTTATTTTTGTTATTGGCTTGTTCATCAAATCTTTTAAGGAAACTATTTTTTTTACACTTAATCTTTTGAATCTACTAGTTTCATTTGCTTGATCTTTAAATAATGATATTAACAATGAGTTTCCGGTTGTTAAAATGTTTCTATTTAATTCAAATATTTCAGAAAATATAAATAATTCAAATACACCTGAAAGATCAGAAAATTTTACGATTGCATATGAATTTCCTTTTTGAGTTTTTTTCTCTTGAACTTTCAAAACTGTTGCGGCAATGTTTGCATTAACAATAGTATTATCAATACTAAATTTTGTATAATCTAAAATATTATATTCTCCGTAAATATCTTTAAATTGACTAAGAGGATGATCAGATATAAAAAAACCTAAAGTTTCAAATTCTTTTGCTAACTTTTCATCTAAATCCCATTCTTTAACTTTTGATATAATTTCGCTATCTTTAACTTCATTGTTTGAAAATAACTCAATTTGATTTAAAGTTTTGTTTTCATAATAATTTTTTGATTTAAGAATAATATTAGGTATAGATTCAAATAATGATTGTCTATTATCAGTGATTTTATCAAATGCTCCTGCTTTAACTAAACCTTCTAATTGAAGTTTGTTAATATCTTTAGGATTTATTCGTTTTATAAAATCATTTAATGATTTAAATAAACCATTATTTTCTCTTTCTTTAACAATGTTAGATATAGCTTCATATCCAACATTTTTTAGTGCTCCCAGTGCATAAAAGAAGTTTTTGCCATCAGATTTAAATTCAGCGAAACAATGATTTATATCAGGTCTAACAATATTTATATTTAATCTATTTAATTCTTCGAAAAATTCGCTTAATTTATTTTGATTTGATAATTCCATTGACATAGATGCTGCAAAAAATTCATGGGGATAATATGCTTTTAAATATGAAGTTTGATAAGCTATAATAGCATATGCTGCTGCATGACTTTTATTAAATCCATATTCAGCAAAAGGTTCTATTTTTAAAAATATACTAGCTGCAACCTCTCTGCCTATTCCATTATTATATGCACCTTCAATAAATCTTTGTTTTTGTTTTTCAAGTTCTAATCTTTTTTTCTTTCCCATTGCTCTTCTTAAAATATCGGCTTCGCCAGGTGAAAAACCTGATAGAGTTTGGGCTATTTGCATTACTTGTTCTTGATAAATTATAACTCCGTAGGTTGGTTTTAATATTTTTTCCAATTTTGGGTGTAAGTAATCTGGTTTTCTTTTTTCATGTTTACAATCATTATATATAGGAATATTGCTCATTGGACCCGGCCTATATAATGCTACTAATGCAATTATATCTTCTAATCTATTGGGTTTCATTTGAATAAGAGCTTCTCTCATTCCAGAGCTTTCAAGTTGAAACAAGCCTACTGTTTTACCGCTGGATAAAAGATTATAAACTTTTTGATCTTCATAATTAATTTTATCAATTTCAAATTTGCTGTTTGTTTTATTAATTAAATCTTCTGTCTTTTTAATTACAGTTAATGTTTTGAGTCCTAAGAAATCAAATTTTATTAGTCCGGCACTTTCAGCTGAATACATATCAAATTGTGTTGAGGGGAGTAACAAATCAGATGATGAATCTTTATATAATGGAACTGTTTCAGTTAATTTTTTATCAGCAATTACTACTCCAGCAGCATGAGTGGCAACATTACGATTCAAGCCCTCTAATTTTAAAGATAAATCAATAAGCTTTTTAACTCTTTTATCTTCGTTAATTAATTTTTGTAACCTGGGTTCCCTATTTATACATTCTGAAAGACTCATAGGTCTTGATGGATCGAATGGTATCATTTTGCATATGCTGTCAACAAAGCCATATGGCAAACCCAAAACCCTTCCTACGTCTCTTATAACCATTCGAGCCTTAAGTTTTCCAAAAGTTATGATATGGGCTACACTATTTTTATATTTTTCTGATAAATAATTAAAAACCAAATCTCTTTTTTCTTCACAAAAATCTATATCAAAATCAGGCATAGAAATTCTATCAGGATTCAAAAATCTTTCGAAAATTAAATTAAATTTTATTGGATCTACATCAGTAATAGACATGCACCAAGCAACAAGAGATCCAGCGCCAGATCCTCTGCCAGGTCCTACTGGGATTTTATTATTTTTTGCCCATTTAATATAATCAGATACAATTAAAAAATAACTAGAGTAGTTCATTTTTTGTATTATACTAATTTCATGATCTAATCTTGTTTTATAAACATTATATTTTTTATTTTGATTTAAATTTTCATCTTTAATATTAAAAACGTTTATAAATTTTTCTTTTAAACCTTCGTAAGCTTCGGATTCAAGTAAATTGCTTGCATTAATACCTTTCTCTGAACCAATATCAGGAAGAATTGGCTGTGAAGGAGTGGGACGATAATTGCACCTAAAAGGAAAATTATAATTATTTTCCAATGCTTCAGGTAGATCTTTAAATAAATCTGCCATTTCTTGATTATTTTTGAAATAATGATTATTAGAAAATTTTGGTCTATTTTTATCGTTTATATACGTTTTAGATCCAATACATATAAGTGCATCATGTGCTTCGTGCATATCTTTTTCTAAATAATAAACCTCATGTGTAGCTATTAATGGAATTTCAAATTCCTGAGATTTTAATAAATTAAATTTTTCAAACAGCTTTTCATTTTGATCACCATGTCTTTGAATTTCAATATAAAAATTTTCTTTATATGCAGATTTAATTTTTTTATAAATTTCATCAATTTCACTTAGTCTTCCCATATTGAAAAGTTTTCCAATTAATCCATTTATAGATCCGGATAGTAAAACAAGGCCGTCGTTAGAATCTAATAAATTATCAAAATTACAAAATGGTTCAGTTAATGAAGTATTCTCTAAATAAGACTTAGATGATAATTCAATTATTTGTTTATATCCTTTTAGATTTAAAGATATTAATGGTAGCAAACCTGATACATCCTTATATTTAAATATTATTTGAGTTCCAATAATAGGTTGAGTTCCTGACTTAGAAATTTTTTCTGAAAATTCTAAAGCACCTGATAAGTTTGATTTATCTGATAAGCCAATTGATTGAATTTTATTCGTTTTACAAAAATCTTTAAGATTATCAATTAAAATAGCACCTTCACATATTGAATATTGCGTATGTATTTTTAAATGATTAAAATTTTTTTTTATTTCTTGCATTAGTGAATCGTATTCTACCACTAAAAAGTTCTAACTTACAATCTGCCTTATTAGCAAAATATCTATTATGAGTTGCAAATATAATTATTCTGTTTTTGCTTCTTAATTTAAATAAAATTTTAAACACTTCTTTTGCATTTTTATGATCTAAGCTTCCAGTAGGTTCATCAGCTAAAATTATTTCAGGTGAATTAATTAATGCCCTTGCTATAGCTACTCTTTGTTTTTCACCTCCAGACAATTCTGTGGGTAAATGTTTAATTCTATGAAAAATCCCTAATTTTTTAATTATTTTAGTAGAATCGTTTATGGCTTTATCTAGATTGTTGTCTAAAGCAAGTCGCGCCATGTAAACATTTTCTAAAGCATTAAAATCAGGAAGCAAATTTTTATCTTGATAAATAATTCCAATTTTTTTTGCTCTAATTTCATCATTAAGAGATTTGTTATAATAATTTATATTTAAATCTTTTATTTTAATGATACCAGAAGATGGTGTGTCAATTAATGATAATAAATTTAATAAAGTTGATTTTCCAGATCCAGAAGGGCCAACCAAGGAATAAATTTTCCCTTTTTTAAAATTAAAATTTAATTTATTTAATACTTTAATTTTTGTATCTGACTGATAACTTTTTTGTAAATTTTTAATTTGAATTAAGTTATTCATACTTTAATCCTTTTACCGGATCTAAATTAGAAGCTTTTAAAGCAGGATATATAGACACAAGCGAGGTAATAATTATTGAACATAAAGATATAAGTAAAATTGATTGAACATCGATTTCTGATGGAATTTTACTTAAAAAATAAATTTCTTCAGGAAATAATCTAATATTGAAAATTTGACTTAAAAATTCTCTGATATTTTCAATATAATGAGTGAATAAAACTCCAAGTATAATGCCAAATATCGTAGCTAAACTTCCAATAAAAAATCCAACCATAAAAAAAATTTTAGATATAGATTTATTTTTAACACCTATAGATTTTAAAATAGAAATTTCACGAGTTTTATTGTTTACCAATATGGTAAGCCCTGAAATTATATTGAATGCCGCAACAATAATTATTAATGAAAGTATTATAAACATTACATTTCTTTCAACTTTTAGTGCTGAAAATAGTGATTTATTTAAATCTGACCATGTGTAAATATATTCATCTGTAAAAATATTTTGAAGTTTAAATTTAGTTTTTTCTATTTTAATAGGCTCTTTAAGATAAATTTCCAAAACTCTACTATTTTTTTCAAGATCAAATAGTTTTTCTAGATCATTAATGTTGATAAAAGCAACATTTTCATCGAAGTCAGCAATTCCGCTATCAAATATTGAATCAACAATATAAGCTTCTTGCTTAGGAAGGTTGCCAATTATAGTTTCTTCCCCAGATGGTGACATTATTAAAATTTTATCTCCTATTTTAATATTACTATTAAAACTAAGTTCTTTGCCAATAGAAATATGTTTCCGATTTAAATTTTTGTTTCCTCTAAATCTATTATCAATTGTTATATCTAATTTTTTAAAATCAATTCTAGAGTATCCTCTAAGAAGTAAACCTTTGGTGTAATCTTTATTAATTAAAACACCTTCTCCAGAATTAGCATATATAAATTTTGTTGATATGTTCTCTAATTCAAGTTTCTTTATTTTATCTTTGTGTATAGGTTCACCATACGTTTCGATTACAGCATGAGCATTAAAACCAACTATTTTATCGATTAGTTCAGCTCTAAATCCATTCATTACTGACATTACAATAATTAGGACAGCAACTCCTAAAGCTATACCAATAAATGAAAAAATTGAAATTAAATTTAAAAAACCATCTTTTTTTCTGGTTCTTAAATATCTTAATGCGATTTTTTTTTCTAAATGAGAAATCAATTTCTTTTTTTATTATTTATAATTTCAATAATTTTTTCAAGACTTAAATTTTGGGAATCCCCATCAACTTCTTTAAATTCAAATATATTTTCTTCTGATTTTTTTCCTAAAATTATTTGGTATGGAGCTCCAATTAAATTAAACTTTTTAATTTTAGATGATATATTTTCTTCTGTATCATCAATAATTCCTTGAATTTTATTTAAATTGAATTTTTTTAAAATCATATTTGCTTTTTCTAAATTTGAATTATCATTTTTAGTTATTAAAGGTATTATTGCACAATCAAACGGTGCTACAGATATAGGCCACTTCATGATTTCTTTTTTATCATCATATTTTGCTTCTATTATGGCACCTACAAGTCTTGATACACCTATGCCATATGATCCCATTTTAACAAATTCTTTATTACCTTGAAAATCTACAGATGCATCCATTGGTTTTGAATATTTGTCTCCAAAATAAAATATATGCCCAACTTCTATACCTTTTGTTTTTAATCTATTTTTTTCTAAAACATTTTTGTTAAATTCTATTTCATTAAATTTTTCATCTGTAACAGCATAATATTGTTCGTATCTTTTTCTTAAATCTGTTAGCGATTTTTTTTCTATTTTTATATCATCACTTTTTACTTCAAAAATCCTTTTATCTGTATAAATTTTACTTTCGCCTGTTTCGGCCAATATAATAAATTCATGTGATAGATTTCCACCTATTGGTCCCGTGTCTGCTGCCATTGGTATTGCTGTTAGACCAAGCCTTTTAAATGTTTTTAAGTATGCTAAAAAAAACTTGTTATAAGAAAACTGAGCCTCATCATCATTCAAATCAAATGAATATGCATCTTTCATATAAAATTCTCTACATCTCATGATTCCAAATCTGGGTCTTAGCTCATCTCTAAATTTCCATTGAATATGATATAGTAATTGAGGTAAGGATTTATAAGATTTTATGCTTGATCTGAAAATTTCTGTAATAAGCTCTTCATTGGTTGGGCCATATAACATTTCTCTATTTTGACGATCTTTAATTCTCAACATTTCTTCACCATAGTCTTGGTATCTTCCACTTTCCTTCCAGATTTCAGCAGATTGTATTGTTGGCATTAAGATCTCTTGAACACCAACTCGATCTTGTTCTTCTCTTACAACCTGTTCAATTTTTTTCATCACCTTAAATCCTAAAGGAAGCCAAGAATATATCCCAGAAGAAGATTGTTTAATCATTCCAACTCTAAGCATAAGTTGGTGAGATTTTATTTTAGCCTCAGTAGGATTATTTTTTAATATTGGAATGAATGATTTAGATATATACATATATAAGTTGTTTTCTTTATATATAACTTAAAAATAAATTAATGTAATTAAATTCTCACTATATTAATATTAGTTAAAGGTTTTTTACCTGTTTTTTCTTTAGAATATTTTCTACATGTCTTTTTTAATGCTTCTATTATATTTTCTTCCTGTTTTAAATTATTTAAAGAGAAAGTTTTGGTTATTTTCTTTAATTCTTTTTCCATTTCAAATTTAAATTCTTCTTTATCTAACACAGGAAGTCCATATAGGCTAATATTTGTATCATTTTTAACTTTTCCATTAGATGAAACTATTAATGTAACTTCTACAAAACCGTTGCTTGCAATATTTTTTCTCTCTTTTATTTGTATTGAATCTTCGTCACTAGGAATAGATCCATCTACACAAAGTCTACCACTTGGTGCTTTATCAAATACCTCAGGTTTTTCTCCTGGAAATAACCTTACTATATCTCCATTGCCCACTAGAACTGGAAATTTAATTTTCATTTCTTTAGCAAAATTTATTTGTTCTTTCATGTGTCTATGTTCGCCATGAACTGGAATAATTGATTTTGGTTTAATCCATTCATACATATCTTTTAAATCTTCTCTATTTGGATGTCCTGATACATGCACAAATTCAGTTTCCTCAGATATAACTTCGATATCATCTTTTAACAATTTATTGTGAAGGTTGTAATGCTTTCTTACATTGCCTGGAATTATTTTTGATGAAAAAATAACCGCATCTCCTTTTTCAATAAAAACTTCAGGATGTATATTATGGGCTATTCTATTTAAAGCTCCCATTGGCTCTCCCTGACTCCCTGTACATAGAAAAACAATCTTTTCTTTTGATAATTTTCTTGCAGCTTTTATATCAATTGGTTCATTAATTTTATTTAAATAGCCGCAATTTTTTGCTGCTTTATAAATTCTATGCATAGATCTTCCAACTAGAGAAACTGCTCTACCTGATTTTTCTGCCGCAACAAAAACAGTTTCCATCCTAGCTACATTTGAAGCAAAAGAGGTAACTAAAATTCTTTTTTTAAGTCTTCCCATAATTTTTATCAAATTTTTTCTCACATCTGACTCTGAGCCAGCTCTACCTATACTAAAAACATTTGTTGAATCACAAACCAATGCTAAAATACCTTCGTTGCCTATTTCTTTTAATCTTTTAGAATCAACTTTTTCTCCAATTAAAGGATCATGATCACATTTCCAATCTCCGGTATGAAATATATTTCCTGATGGCGTTTCTATTTTAAGACCATTAGGTTCCAATATTGAATGAGTAAGGGTGATAAATTCAATTTTAAAAGGACCTAAATTTATTTTACCATTTAGTTTAACAATTTCTAAATGTTTAGTTATATCTATTTTTTTCTCCTTAAATTTTTCTATAACTAAGCTAGCTGTAAATGGAGTAGCGTATATTTTACATTTAAGTTCAGGCCAAACATAAGTTATCGCTCCTATGTGATCTTCATGTGCATGTGTAAGAACTATGCCAAGAAAGTTTTCTTTTCTGCTAACAATAAATCCTGGATCAGCATAAATTAAATCAATACCAGGCAAAGAATCATCTGCAAATGTAACTCCAACATCCACCATAATCCATTTTTGATTATCAGTGTTTCCATAGGCATATAAATTCATATTCATGCCTATTTCACCTGCTCCACCTAATGGACAAAATAATAATTCTTCTTTCATATTAATTTATTAATTGAACAACTTTCAAAAGTCCATCTATGGTTAAATTTTTATTTATGGATATTTTAAAGGGTATTGTTTTTTTAAAAAGATGAGAGAGTCCTCCAGTAAGTATTATTTTAAATTTCTTGTTAGTTTTTTTAGTTATTTTTCTAATTATATTTTCAATTAGTCCAGAATAGCCCCAGTAGAAACCAGATCTTACAGCTTCCAATGTGTTCTTTCCTAAAATTTTATTTACACTTTTTAATTTAATATGTGGAATCATAGATGCCTTAGAAACTAATGTTTTTAATGACAAATTTACCCCAGGGGAAATAATGCCACCAAGATATTTATTTTTTATAACTACATCAAATGTGGTAGCAGTACCAAAGTCCACAATTATATAATTATTTTTATTATCGTTCACACTAATTGCATTAGAAAGTCTATCTGATCCTATCTGCTTCTTATTAACTTTTATATTTATAATTTTAGATAATTTTAATTCTTTTAACTCAATAATTCTTAAATTGAATTTATCTTTTAAAGTTTTTTTTATTTTTTTATAGACGGCAGGAACAACACTACAAAAAATAATTTTTTTGATTTTATATTTTTTTAATATTATTTTGGATAACTTTTTATTAAGTAAATTATTTGAAATTTTATTTGTATCTATTCTAATTTTTTTTATTAATTGATAATTTTTATTGTATAGGCATATTTTTACATCGGTATTACCAATATCTCCAAGTAAGTACATTATATATTACTATTCAATTCAAGCATGCATTGCAAACTTTTTTAGGTTAATTTTAAACTGAATTAATATATTTCTTATTAATTTAATTTTAGATATATGAGTCTTTGTTTCCTTTAAAATATTAGTTGTTTGATAGTTTTTTATTGTCGGACTTTTTATTAAATTTATACCTATACCCACAATCAAAAATTTTTTATTATCTTTTGTTATAGTTTCTTGAAGTATCCCTGCGAATTTTTTTTTATTAATTAATAAATCATTTGGTTTTTTTATTGAAATTTTAATTTTGATAAACTTTAAGATCGCCTTTTTTATAATTAGACAATTTAAAGTATTAATTTTTTTTAATGAAATACCGTTATGTACGGAAAAAAAAATACTTAAAAAAATATTTCCTGGATAAGAAATCCACTTTTTTCCAAATTGGCCTCTACCACAAGTTTGATTGTCTGCAATTATAACGCCACTCTTAACATTTTGCTTTATTTTTTTAATTGCAACACTATTAGTGCTTTTAACTTTTTTGTAGTGTAAAAATTTAAAAACCATTAAATAATACTTATTTTTGAGACAATTTCGTTTAACCAGCTAGGATAAGTGAAATAAAAAAGAATAAAAATAGCTGAAATTATAAGACAAAATTGTAATCCGATATTATGTTCTTTGTCATATTTTATTTTTTCCGGATCAAAATATATAATTTTAATTATTCTTAAATAATAAAATGCAGCTATAACTGTGGATATCAACCCAATGATTGCTAAATAATACATAGAACTTTCTATTACAGCCATAAAAATATAAAACTTTGCAAAGAAACCAGCTAATGGAGGAATTCCTGCTAAAGAAAAAAGAATTATTAAAAAACAAAAAGATAAAAATGGATGATTTTTTGAAATTCCAGACAAATCGTCAATATTTTCATAATATTTATCATTTTTCTTTAACATAAATAAACAACAAAAAAATCCTAAATTCATAAAAACATAAATAGTTATATATAATACTGAACTTTTTATACCTTCGTTAGAATTCACTGCTAGACCTGCAAGAGCATATCCCATGTGACCAATTGAACTATAAGCAACTAAACGTTTTAAATTTTTTTGACCGATTGCTGCAATTGCACCAAATAACATTGATGCAATTGATAAAAAAACAATTATCGTTTGCCATTGATCAACTACATATATGAATGGGACATATAAAAATCTTATAAAAACAGCTAGCGCTGCTATTTTTGGTAGTATTGCAAAAAAAGATGTAACAGATGTTGGAGAGCCCTGGTATACATCAGGGGCCCACATATGAAATGGTACTGCAGATATTTTAAATGCCAATCCAACTAATACAAATACAATTCCTGAAGACAAAATATAATTATTAGTATTTAAGTTGTTCATTATAAAATCAAAATTTGTAGAACCGGTAAAACCATATATTAATGAACATCCATACAAAAGTAGACCGGATGATAAGGCACTTAATACAAAATATTTTACACCAGACTCTGAGGATAATAAATTGTCTCTGTTATAGGAGGCTAGTACGTATAAAGAAAGTGACTGAAGTTCCAGGCCCATATAAAAAACAATCAAATCATTTGAGCTGATCATAACCATCATTCCTACTATTGATGATAGTAGTAAGACGGGATACTCAATATTAAAAATGTTTAATGATTGAATATATTTTTTTGATGCAAACATAACAAGTATAGCAGACAAAACTGTTAAAATTTTCATAAAGTTTGATAAATAATCAATTTTATATGCATCCATAAATAAATAAATATCTTTATCAATTGGTCGATTTAAGATTAGAGCTAAAGTAATTATTAAAGAAATTATACTTAAATTATAAATTATTACTGAACTATTTTTTTTAAAAACACCAAGCATTAGTAAAAACATCAAAGATAATGAAATAAAAATTTCAGGAAATACAAAATTTAAATTAATCATTTTTTTTGCTCCAGCATTTTTGAATTACAATAATCAATTAAATCGGCTACTGAAACTTCAATTGTATTAATAATAGGCTCTGGATAAAAACCAAAAAATAAAATTGGAATGGTTAAAGATGATAAAATAAATATTTCAGATTTATTTAAATCTAATATTTTTTTTAAATCATCTCTTTTAATACTTCCAAATATAACTCTTTTATATAGCCACAACATGTAAGCAGCAGCTAAAATTATTCCTAAAGAAGCTATTGATGCAACTATAAAACTTTTTTTAAATGCTCCAATTAAGATTAAAAATTCTCCCACAAACCCGCTAGTTCCTGGTAATCCGATAGCACCTAATGTAAAAATCATTAATAAGACTGCGTATTTAGGCATTACTGATACTAAGCCACCATAATCATTTATTAATCTAGTATGCATTCGATCATATATAACGCCAACGCATAGAAATAGTGCTGCTGAGATTAAACCGTGGCTTAACATTTGAAAAATACTTCCTTCTATACCTTGTTTCGTAAATGTAAAAATTCCAAGTGTTACAAATCCCATGTGAGCAACTGAAGAATAAGCAATTAATTTTTTCATATCTTCTTGCATTAAAGCAACTAAAGAAGTGTAAATAATTGCGATTAAACTTAATGAATAAATCAATGGTACGAAAAAATCTGACGCAATAGGAAAAAGTCCGAGTGAAAATCTTATAAAGCCGTATCCGGCCATTTTAAGTAATATCGCAGCTAAAAGAACAGATCCAGCAGTTGGTGCTTCAACATGGGCATCTGGCAACCAGGTATGGACTGGCCACATTGGAGTTTTAACTGCAAATGAACTAAAAAAGGCTAACCATAATAAATTTTGATATTTTGAATCTATTCCTAATTTATAAAGTTCAGTTACATCGGTTGTTCCATTAATCCAGTAAATTGAAATAATAGCAATTAACATTAAAACTGATCCTAACAATGTATAAAGAAAAAACTTAAAAGCTGAATATACCCTTCTTTCGCCTCCCCATATTCCAATTATTAAAAACATTGGGATAAGACCGCCTTCGAAGAATAAATAAAATATAACTAAATCTAGAGAACAAAAAACACCAATCATTAATGTTTCCATCAATAAAATAGCTATTAGAAATTCTTTTAATTTATTTTTAATAGTATTGTTAACTGAAACAATACATAGTGGAGTAATAAAAGTAGTTAGAATAACAAATAAAATTGAAATACCATCAATACCAACTTTATAATTTATAAAGCCTAACCATTCACGATTTTCAACAAATTGAAATATCGAAATACTTTGGTCAAATAAATACCACAAATATAAAGAGAGAAATAAATTTAAAAATGAAACAAATAAAGCAATATATTTACTGCTTCTTGCCTCATTAAGATCTGATTTCGTAAAAAAAATAAATAAAGCACCTATAGAAGGTAATAAAATTAATGAAGATAATATTGGATAATCCATTTATTTAATTATTAAGAAAGTTAATAATAATGAAAAACCAAGCAACATTATAAATGCATATTGATATATAAATCCACTTTGAAATTTAACAGCAATAAAAGAAAAATTTTTTATTAAACTAGCTATGCCGTCAGGCCCAAATCTATCTATAAATCTTAAATCTATTTTTTTCCAGAAGTACAAACCTATTTTTTTTAAAGTTTTAATAAATAAAAATTCATACAACTCATCAAAATACCATTTGTTTTTTAGGAATAAATATAATGGTTTATTATTTTCAACTAATATTTTTGTTATATTTTTATTTTTATTAAATAAATAATATGAAATAGGTATAGATAGAATAACAAGCAAAGGTGTTAATAAAATAAACCATATAGGTGGATGTTGAGTACTTAAAGGTTTTAAAAATTTTATTGAATTTAACCAAAAATTTTGACTGCTAAATTCACCAATAAAAATATCTTTAAATACATAGCCTGAAAAAATTGCACCAACAGCTAGTATTATAAGTGGTACTATCATTATAAATGATGACTCATGTATTTTTTCAAAATTTATTTTTCTATTATTGTATGATCCGTGAAATGTAAAAAACATTAACCTCCATGAATATATAGATGTTAGAAATGCTGTTAATATACCTATGCTAGAAGCAAAATATCCTAATGAACTTCCTCTAAGATAAGAAAATTCAATTATTGCATCTTTTGAATAAAAACCTGAGAAGAATGGGAAACCGGTTAATGCTAAAGTTCCTATTAACATTAATATCCATGTGTATGGTAATTTTTTCCAAACTCCTCCCATTTTTGTTATGTCTTGTTCATCTTTAAAAGAATGTATGACAGATCCTGATCCTAAGAATAGAAGAGCCTTAAAAAATGCATGTGTAAATAGATGAAACATAGCAACATTATATGCTCCAACTCCAGCTGCAAAAAACATATAGCCAAGTTGACTGCATGTTGAATAAGCTATAATTTTTTTAATATCATTTTGAACCAAAGCAACACTTGCAGCAAAAAAAGCAGTTGTCATGCCTACAATAGTAATTAAGTTTTGCGCTAATAATGAATATTCGTATATTGGAGAACATCTCACTACTAAAAAAATTCCAGCTGTCACCATTGTTGCGGCATGGATTAATGCAGATACAGGAGTAGGTCCTTCCATTGCATCTGGTAGCCATGTATGTAAAAGAAATTGAGCTGACTTTCCCATTGCTCCAATAAAAAGCAATATACAAATTAAATTAATAGCATTTACATTAATACCGAAAAAATTTAACTTTTTGTCAGATATTTGAGGTATTAATTCAAAAACTTCAGCATAATTAACAGTGCCAAATAAATAAAAAATTAAAAATATTCCTAATGCAAATCCAAAATCTCCAACTCTATTTACAATAAATGCTTTGATTGCTGCAGCATTAGCACTTTCTTTTTTATACCAAAAACCTATTAAAAAATAAGAACAAAGGCCAACACCCTCCCATCCAAAAAAAAGTTGCAGAAAATTATCAGAGCTTACTAAAGTTAACATGGCAAATGTAAAAAGGGACAAATAAGCCATAAATCTAGTTTTATGAGGATCGTGCGACATATATCCGATTGAGTAAATATGCACCAACGAAGAAATCATAGTTACTACTACCAACATTACAGATGAGAGCGCATCAATTTTAATTGACCAATTTACATTTAAGGAACCAGAGTTTATCCATGTAAAAATTGTAATATTATTTATGTAGTCAAAAAAAATTACATTATAAAAAATAATAATTGAAAGAATTGCTGCAATAGATACAAATAAACTTGTAAGTATCTCTGAAACTCTATCTCCTAAATATTTGCCAAAAAAACCTGATAGTAAGGCTCCTATAAAAGGTAAAAAAATGATTAATTGTTCCATATTAGCCTTTAAGTTTATCTATCTCTTCAACTCTTATGGTTCCAGAATTTCTATAATAAGCAACTATTATAGCTAAACCTATAGCTGCTTCTGCTGCGGCAACAGTTAAAATATATAAAGTAAATATTTGGCCTGTTATATCGCTCATAAATATTGAAAAAGAAACTAAATTAATATTTACAGCCAATAAAATTAGTTCAATACTCATTAAAATAACAATGATATTTTTTCTATTAAGAAATATACCAACAACTCCTATAGTAAAAATAATTGCACCTAGGATAAGATAATGACCAATTCCTATATCAAACATCAATTTTTACTCCCTTTTTACTTTCAACATTTACAAGTTCTACTGCAGTATCTTTTTCACGTGAAATCTGTTTGATATAACTTTGTCTTTTTACTCCAACTCTAGTTCTAAATGTTAAAACAATTGCTCCAATCATCGAAACTAATAAAATCATACCACCAAGTTGAAAAAGGTGTATGTAATCTGTATACAAAACATTACCAATTGAGTGGGTGTTTGTTTCATTTAAATTTACACCAATTGATGAATAAGATTGAATTAAATCAGGTTTAAATTTCCACCCACCTACTACAATGATAAGTTCTATAAATATTATTAAACTTATCAAAAGACCAAATGGAATATGGGTAGAGCTTTTTTCAGATGAAAACCAAGTATTTTTTTGCTGAGAAACATTTAACATCATCACTACAAATAAAAATAATACTGCAACTGCTCCGACATAAACAATTAGCATTATCATTCCCAAAAACTCTGCTCCAATCATTATAAATAAGCAAGAAATAGTAATAAAATCTAAAATTAAAAAAAAAACTGAATGTACGGTATTTTTTGAAGCTGTAACCATTATTGCTGAAATTATTGCAATTGTTGCAAAAAAATAAAAAAATATTGAATGAATTATCATTATACTATCTATATGGATTATCGGCTTTTATATTGGCAGCCAATATACTTTCCCATCTATCTCCATTATCAAGAAGTTTTTCTTTATTATAATATAGCTCTTCTCTTGTTTCTGTTGAAAATTCAAAATTTGGTCCTTGAACAATTGCATCCACAGGACAAGATTCTTCACACAAACCACAATAGATACATTTCATCATATCAATGTCATATCTAGTAGTTTTTCTACTACCATCTTCTCTTTCTGTTGACTCAATGGTTATTGCTTGTGCAGGACAAACTGCTTCACATAATTTACATGCAATACACCTTTCTTCGCCATTTGGATATCTTCTAAGAGCATGCTCTCCTCTAAATCTTGGACTAATTTTACCTTTTTCGAAAGGATAATTTATTGTTTTCTTTGGCTGAAATATTTGTTTTATTGCAATAATCAAGCCTGAAATAAAGTCAGTTAAAAAAATTGTTTTTATAAATCTTGAAATTTTCATAATTAATTTTTTGGTAATAAATCAAAATAAAATAAGTAACTTGATGTTAATACCACCCATAATAGTGAAAAAGGAAGAAATATTTTCCAACCTAATTTCATTAATTGATCGTATCTATATCTTGGAACTATTGCTTTAACTAATGCAAAAATTATAAATAACATTAAAATTTTCAAAATAAGCCAAAGTGGACTTGGCACTAAATTAAATGGATATAATTCAATCGGAGAGAGCCATCCACCTAAAAAAAGAATTGAACCCATCGCACACATTAATAAAATATTTGCGTATTCTCCCAGCCAAAACATTGCATACATCATTCCAGAATACTCTGTTTGATATCCTGCAACTAATTCTGCTTCGGCTTCTGGCAGGTCAAATGGTGGTCTATTGGTTTCAGCAAGAGCTGATATAAAAAAAATAATAAACATTGGAAATAATGGTATTATAAACCAAATTTTTGATTGGGCTAAAACGATATCAGTTAAATTTAATGATCCAACTATAAGTAAAACATTAATAATAATTACTCCTATTGATACTTCGTAAGAAACCATTTGTGCTGCTGATCTTATTGCTCCTAGAAAAGGATATTTAGAATTTGATGCCCAGCCTCCCATAATAATTCCATAAACACCCAACGAAGAGATAGCAAATAAATATAAAATTCCTACATTAATGTCTGCTAAGACGAATTCATTACTAAATGGGATAACTGCCCATGCAACTAATGCTAAAGTCATAGTTACAATTGGTGCTAAAATAAAAATAACTTTATTAGCACTGGCTGGGATAATAATTTCTTTAAATATATATTTTAAAGCATCTGCAAGTGATTGAAGTAAACCAAATGGGCCAACTACATTTGGTCCTCTTCTTTTTTGAACAAATGCCCAAACTCTTCTATCAAGCCATACGACCATAGCTACTGATACAAGTACAGGAATTAATAAAAATAATATTTTATAAGTATGATCTAAAAGTTGAAAAAAGTAATCTATCATTATCCTTCGGTTCCTGTTTTTTTTGAATTTATTTTTTCATTTCTGCAATCATTCATAGTTTTAGATGATCTAGATATTGCATTAGAGTAGTAATAATCTATTGGATCAATAATAATTTTTTCTTCTACAAATTCAGCTTCGATTATTTCTTTAAAGTTATTTTTTTTGTTAAATTTCATAAAATTCATCATGCTATCTATAAGTTCTGTTTTATCTTTAAAAAGTTTCTTTCTTTTTATTAATGCTGATAATTCATTAAATATTAACCAATCTTCTTTGGCGTCACCTGGGGGGTAAGAAGCTTTATAGGCTTTTTGAATTTTTCCTTCAAGATTAGTAAAATAACCTTCTTGTTCAGTATATGTTGATCCTGGCAAAACAACATCTGCAATTTCAGCTCCTTTGTCACCATGGCTACCTATATAAATAATAAATTTATTTTTTTTATCAAAATTTAAATTATCTTGACCCACTAGAAACAATATTTCGAATAAATTATTTTTAATTAATTCTATAGTCTTATTCTCACCTATATTTGTATCTATAATATCTAAATCATATGAACCAACAGTAGAAGCGTGATTAGAAATAATATTTAAAGAAATCCATTCATCTGATAATTTGTTATTTTCTATTAAATATTTTTTAAATCCTTCAAAAATAAATTTTGCTGATTTATTTTTTAATGCTGATTGACCAATTATAATAATAGGTTTCTTAGAATTTTTGATTTTATTAGATAATTCGCTTGAATTTTCAAATATTTTTTTAACTTCATTAGTTGAATTATTAACTATCTCATAAGGATAGGTTAAATCCCCAACATCACCGAAAGAGTATATTTTAGTTTTATTTTTTACATAAGCCTTTCTTATTCTTGAATTTAATATTGTTGCTTCATGTCTCGGGTTAGTTCCAAGAAGTATTATAAGATCACTTTCTTCTATGCCATTTATAGATGTGTTAAATATATAGTTTTTTCGGTCATTAATATTAACATAAAAATTATCAGTTCTAGAATCTAGAAAATTTGATTTAATTGTCTTATTAAAAAATTCTTTAACTATAAATAGAGTTTCCATATTTGCAAGATCTCCGGTTAATCCAACAATCTTATCTGGTTCTGTGTTTTTTATTTTTTCTACTATTTTTTTATATGCCGTATCCCAAGATGTTTTTTTAAATTCATCATTTATTTTTATATAAGGAGTATCAATTCGTTGATTTTTTAATCCATCACATGCATATCTAGTTTTATCGGATATCCACTCCTCATTAATATCTTCATTAATTCTAGGAAGGACTCTCTTTACTTCCCAACCATAAGTATCAACTCTAATATTTGAACCTACTGCATCCATTACGTCTATTGTTTCAGTTTTTTTTAATTCCCAAGGTCTTGCTTCAAAAACATATGGTTTTGATGTAAGAGCACCAACTGGGCATAAATCAATTACATTGGCAGATAATTCAGATTTCATAGACTCTTCTAAATATGTTGTAATTTGCATATCTTCTCCTCTGCCTATTGCTCCTAGTTCGGGAACACCCGCAATCTCAGTTGCAAATCTTATGCATCTTGTACAATGAATACATCTTGTCATTTGAGTTTTGATTAATGGTCCCATGTATTTTTCAGGAACAGCTCTTTTATTTTCATTATATCTAGATTTATCGACACCATAAAACATTGATTGATCTTGTAGATCGCATTCACCACCTTGATCACAA
>MDTG01335369.1_pt1 | contig 26395 bp, 23 predicted proteins | sample 811421 | NCBI WGS metagenome assembly MDTG01 (sample SAMN05326645, study PRJNA326480) | marine metagenome | isolation source: seawater | place: Pacific Ocean: South East | collected 2011
AACGATGCTAACTTATGTCTAAAAGCAAGAAAATTAGGTCGTGAGTTTGTCGTGCAAGCTATTGGAAAAGTTATAGGGCGATCTAGTAAAAATAAAAATATACCTACTGGAGAAATAGAAATAGAAGTACAAGAATTGAATGTGCTTAATAGTGCCAAAACACCTCCATTTACTATTGAAGATGAAACCGATGGTGGTGAAGATTTGCGTATGCAGTACCGCTATTTAGACATTAGAAGATCTCCAGTAAGAGATAACTTAGTATTAAGACATCGCCTATCAACGGAAAGTAGAAAATATCTTGATGCTCAAGAATTTATAGAAGTTGAAACGCCATACCTCATTAAGTCAACTCCTGAAGGAGCAAGAGATTTTATTGTTCCATCACGAATGAACGATAGTCAGTTTTATGCCTTACCTCAGTCGCCACAAACCTTTAAGCAATTACTTATGGTTGGTGGTATTGATAAATATTACCAGATAGTAAAATGTTTTAGAGACGAAGACTTAAGAGCGGACAGGCAGCCTGAATTTACACAAATTGATTGCGAAATGTCTTTCATAGAGCAAGAAGATATCTTAACTATGTTCGAAGGCTTAACGCGTCATTTATTGAAAGAGATTAAAGGCGTAGAATTAGAAAAATTCCCTAGAATGACCTATGACGAGGCCATGGAAAAGTATGGCTCTGATAAGCCAGATATTCGTTTTGATATGACTTTCAACACTATGAATGAAGTTACTCAAAATAATAATTTTGTAGTATTTGATAATGCTGAATTAGTTGTTGGTATTTGTGCAGAAGGTTGTGCCGAATGGACAAGAAAACAACTTGACGTTCTGACGGATTATGTAAAGCGACCTCAAATCGGTGCAAAGGGTTTAATTTATTGTAAGTATAATGCCGATGGTACATTCAAATCCTCAGTTGATAAGTTTTTTAGTCAAGAAGACTTAGCGAAATGGGCAGAAAAAATGGAAGCTAAGCCTGGCGACTTGATGTTCCTTTTGTCTGGAGATACGGATAAGGTTCGTAAACAAATGAATGAGCTTCGTTTGGAAGTGGCTGAAAAATTAGGTCTTAGAAACTCCAGTGATTTTGCACCACTTTGGGTTGTAGATTTTCCTCTTTTGGAATGGGATGAAGAAACTGAACGCTACCATGCTATGCACCATCCGTTTACCTCGCCAAAACCTCATGATATTGACAAATTAGAAAGTGATCCTGGGGCAGTTAGGGCCAATGCCTACGATTTGGTAATGAATGGAACTGAGCTAGGAGGTGGCTCTATACGTATTCATGATAAAGAACTGCAACGCCTAATGTTTAAACATCTGGGTTTTACTGAAGAAGAAGCCAAAGAACAATTTGGGTTTTTAATGACCGCCTTTGAATATGGAGCGCCACCTCATGGAGGTATTGCATTTGGTTTTGACCGTCTATGCTCATTGTTTGGCGGGCAAGAAAGCATACGAGACTTTATCGCTTTCCCAAAAAACAACTCAGGACGTGACGTTATGATTGATGCTCCATCAACAATTAATAGTGCACAACTCGATGAACTCAATATTAAATTAAAATAAATTTTTACTCTTAATTATTTTTTTAAAAAAGGGTAGTTCATTTTTTATAAAACTCATGTGCTATTGTAATTTTACATATTCTTTTCTTATTCGATTTTTAAGTAATAAGAACATCTTTTCTATTAAAAGAAAATAAAAAAGCACCTAAAATAAGGTGCTTTTAATTCAATATTAAGAGCATTTATAGAGTCCCTCTATTGCCTTGTTCTCTTTCAATTGCTTCAAACAATGCTTTAAAGTTTCCTTTTCCAAAAGATTGTGCTCCCTTTCGTTGTATGATTTCGAAAAACATTGTTGGTCTATCTACTACTGGCTTAGTGAAAAGCTGTAAAAGATATCCTTCATCGTCTCTATCAATTAAGATACCATGCTTTTTTAGCACCTCAACATCTTCATCGATATTACCTACCCTTTCCAATAAATCATCGTAGTAGTTTTCAGGTACGTAAAGGAATTCTACCCCTCGGTCTCGCATAGCTGAAACGGTAGACACAATATCATCTGTAGCTAACGCAATATGCTGAACACCAGGCCCATTATAAAAATCTATATATTCTTCAATTTGAGATTTTTTCTTACCCTCTGCTGGCTCATTGATTGGGAACTTAATTCGTCCATTTCCATTGCTCATAACCTTAGACATGAGAGCTGTATAATCTGTAGAAATATCATTATCATCAAAGGAAATGATTTGAGCAAAACCCATGACTTTAGCATAAAACTCACACCAAGTATTCATCTCATCCCAATCAACATTACCAACCATGTGGTCAATAAATTTTAGTCCTGTTGGTGTTGGATTATAATGGCTTTCCCATTTTTTATATCCAGGTAAAAATGGTCCATCATAAGTATTTCTTTCTACAAAAATATGAACTGTTTCACCATAGGTATATATTCCTGAACGAAGCACTTTCCCGAAATCATCTTCTTCTAAAGTAGGTTTCATAAACGATTTAGCACCTCTTTTAGTAGTTTCTTCCCAAGCTTTGGTAGCATCCTCAACCCATAAAGCAACGACTTTTACTCCATCACCATGCCTATTGATGTGCTCGTTTATAACACCTCCCTCATCAAGGGGTGTAGTCAATACTAATCGAATTTTATCTTGCTTTAACACATATGACACTCGGTCTTTTACACCAGTTTCAAGACCTGCGTAAGCCTCAGACTGAAAGCCAAATGCTGTTTTGTAATAGTGTGCCGACTGCTTTGCGTTACCGACATATAATTCGACATAATCCGTTCCTAATAAAGGCAAAAAATCTTCTGCCTCATCAAATAACTTCTTCAACCCGTATTTGGTATTTTGAAGGTTTTTTAAATTTTTAATTTCTGCTGACATAGTTAGTAAGTTTTAAGATTATTTATCTAACCAAGATTTATGGTAATCGCCATCTATTAAATGCATTGCTGCTTGAGTTACTTTTAAGGGCTTAAAGGTATCAACCATTACGGCTAATTCCTCTGTCTCTTTCTGACCAATACTTCGTTCGGTAGCTCCAGGGTGAGGGCCATGTGGTATTCCTGCAGGGTGAAGTGTAATTTGACCTTGCTCAATATGATTTCTACTCATAAAATCTCCATCAACATAGTATAATACCTCATCAGAATCTATATTGGAATGGTTGTAAGGTGCTGGTATTGCTTCCGGATGATAGTCGTACAATCGAGGACAGAACGAACATACTACAAAGCCTGCCGCTTCAAAGGTTTGATGGGTTGGGGGTGGCATATGTACTCGGCCAGTAATAGGCTCAAAATCATGAATTGAAAAAGCGTAAGGATAGTTATACCCATCCCAGCCAATAACATCAAAAGGATGGGAAGCGTAAATATATTCATGCAACATTCCTTCTTTCTTTATCATCATTGTAAAATCGCCCAACTCATCGTGTGTTTCTAATTCATCAGGCTGACGTAAATCACGCTCGCAAAACGGCGAATGTTCTAACAACTGACCAAACCAATTCCTATATCGTTTTGGAGTATACATCGGACTCGTAGATTCTACAATGAACAAACGGTTGTCTTCACTATCGAAAGTAAAGGCGTAAATCATACCTCTTGGAATGATTAGATAATCGCCTGGTACAAATTTTAAATTGCCAACAATGGTTCTAAGTGTTCCTGTTCCTTTATGAACAAAAATCATTTCATCACAATCAGCATTTTTATAAAAGTAATCCGACATAGATTGCTTTGGTGCTGCTAATGAAATGTGGCAATCATTATTGATTAGTACTGCTACTCTACTTTCCAGAAAATCATCCGTAGGCTTTACACTAAAGCCTTTTAAACTGATTGACTTGAGATTTTTTTCTACTGCAACTTTTGGAGTAATGTCTTTGACTCCTTTAATCTCCTTCACCATTGTTGGACGGTGAGTGTGGTATAATAGAGAAGACATACCGTCAAAACCTATGGTGCCGAACAACTGTTCATAATATATTCCACCATCTGGTTTTGAAAAAACTGTGTGTCTTTTGTGTGGGATCTTTCCCAATTTGTGATAAAATGGCATACCTATAATTTTTGTCAGTAAGTTAAAAAATATTTAATCATCAAAAGCCTTTGATAAATCAACCTTTCGATGGCTATGAAATCGCTCTTTATTTTCCTTGTTTTTTCTAAGTTTCTTTTGTTCTTCTAATGTTAATTTAGACACTTCTAAACAGTCAGAAGAACAACATTTTTCGTGCATTTCTTGACAATCATCACATTGAATAAATAATAAATTACAATTTATATTTTTGCAATTCACGTGAGTATCAGATGGTGCACCGCATTGATGGCATTGACTAATAACTTCATTCCCTATTCGTTCTGCCAAACGCTCATCAAAAACAAAGTTTTTGCCTTTAAACTTATTCGATAATTCTTTATTTTCATTCAATTGTCTGGCATAATCAATTATGCCACCATGTAATTGATTGACATCTTCAAAACCATGATGCTTTAAATAAGCGGATGTCTTTTCGCAACGAATACCCCCAGTACAATACAATAATACCTTTTTGTCCTCTTTTCCATTAAGCATATCTTTTACCTCAGGAAGTTCGTCTCTAAACGTTTCTGATTGCGGACAAATAGCATTTTCAAAATGACCAATCTCGCTTTCATAATGGTTACGCATATCTACAACGATAGCCCCTTGCTCTAAAGCCTCGTTCCATTCTCTAGCATTAAGGTGTTTCCCGACATTAGTAACATCGTATTCATCTGCAGGAAGACCATCTGCTACAATCTGTCCTTTAACTTTAATCATAAGCTTAAAAAACGATTTTCCATCGTCTTCGATAGCAATTTTTAAGGCAATGTCATTAAGCTCATCATACTTATTGAGTGTTTTTATGAAGGCGTCCCAATGATACTCTGGTACACTCATTTGAGCATTAATTCCTTCACGAGCTACATATATACGACCAAAGCAATTAATCTCACTCCAATCTTCAAATAAATCGTCTCTAAATTTTTCGGGATTTTCAATAATAACATACCTGTAAAGGGAAACTGTTTTTCGGAAAAATGTCTCATTATTTAACTTATCTAAAGCATGCTCCTTACTCAATTTATTTTTTAAACCTTTCTTATATCCGTTAGGATCCATTTTAAAAATTTCTTTCGCCAAAGGTAAACAAAGAAATACTAAATGAACACTGATTTAGGTTATAGATGGATTATTAAATAGTTATATTTGTGAGCTATTATGAAAGAGCATGAAAGACACTATTTTAATAATTGGAGCCTCCGGTCAAATAGGGACTGAACTCGTTATTACTCTACGAAAAATCCATGGCGATACTAATGTTGTTGCCACAGACATACGCCCTATGGCAAATGAAGAGTTATCATCTGGTCCTTTTGAAGTTCTTGATATTATGGATCAAAATATCTTGTTTGATATTGTAAGAAAATATAAGGTTACACAAATCTATTTATTGGCGGCTTTATTATCTGCTACTGCAGAAAAAAATATTGAATTAGGCTGGAGCTTAAATATGCGTTCATTGTCTCATGTCTTAGATTTGGCTAGAGAAAAATATATCAAAAAAGTGTATTGGCCAAGCTCAATCGCAGTTTTTGGACCAAGTACGCCAAACATCCTTACTCCACAACGCACCATTATGGAGCCGAATACCGTTTATGGAATTAGCAAATTAGCTGGTGAACGCTGGTGTGAATATTATTATGAAAAATTTGGTGTGGATGTGCGAAGCATTCGATATCCTGGTTTAATCGGCTGGAAATCTGCACCAGGAGGCGGTACTACAGACTACGCAGTTCATATTTTCCATGAAGCTCTAAAAAATGGAAAATACACAAGTTTTCTAAGTGAAGACACTACATTACCTATGATGCATATGAACGATGCCATTAGAGCTACTATGGAAATTATGGAAGCTCCTGCAGAGAAGGTAAAAATTCGTTCTTCTTATAATGTTGCTGGACTAAGTTTCAGCCCAAAAGAACTAGCTATCGAGATACAAAATCATGTTCCAAACTTTAAAATGAGCTATAAAAGCGATTACCGACAAGCCATTGCAGATAGTTGGCCACAAAGTATTGATGATTCTAAAGCAAAAACCGATTGGAATTGGAAAAGTTCCTTTAATTTGCAAGAGTTAACGTCTGATATGTTAACGAACATTAAAACACTTGTGAATCAATAACAGCACAAAATGTCTTCTGATTTAATAATTTACAATACACTCAGTCGAAAAAAAGAGGTTTTTAAGCCAATAAACCCTTCTCATGTTGGTATGTATGTATGTGGCCCTACCGTTTATGGCGAACCTCACTTAGGGCATGCAAGACCTTCTATTACATTTGATATTGTTTTTAGATACCTCCAACATAAGGGTTTAAAAGTACGTTATGTACGAAATATTACTGATGCTGGTCACCTTGTAGATGATACTGACCACGGCGAAGATAAAATTGCTAAAAAAGCACGTCTTGAAAAATTAGAGCCCATGGAAGTGGTGCAATTTTATACCATAAAGTACCATAAGGCTGTCGAAGCGCTTAACTGCTTACCTCCATCCATTGAGCCAAGAGCAACTGGACATATTATTGAGCAAATAGAAATGGTTAAGCAGATTTTGAAAAACGGTTATGCGTATGAAGTTAATGGATCGGTTTATTTAGATGTAAATAAATATAATGAAGACTTCCCTTATGGTAAACTGTCGGGTAGAAACTTAGAAAATACGTTAGAAAATACCCGATCTCTTGATGGTCAGAATGAAAAGAAAAGCTCGGTTGACTTTGCCATTTGGAAAAAAGCAGCCCCTGAACACATTATGCGGTGGCCATCTCCTTGGGGAGAAGGCTTTCCAGGTTGGCATCTTGAATGTTCAGCGATGAGCAATAAGTATTTAGGTGATACCTTTGATATTCATGGTGGTGGGATGGATTTAGTTTTCCCACATCACGAAGCTGAAATAGCACAATCAAATGCTTGTAATAAATGCGAACCTGCTAACTTCTGGATGCACAACAATATGATTACAATCAATGGGCAAAAGATGGGCAAATCATTAGGAAACTTTATTAATCTAGAAGAATTTTTTAGTGGTAGCCACGACTTATTGGAACGTGCTTACAAACCTATGACGGTACGTTTTTTCATACTTCAAGCTCATTACAGAAGTCCACTAGACTTTTCAAATGACGCTTTACAAGCAGCTGAAAAAGGCTTAGCGAAGTTGCTAAACGCTAAGAAAACTATCACTCAACTCAAAGAGTTTTCCAAGTCAACTGTTGATGTTCATTCATTACAAAAGGATTGCTACAATGCAATGAATGATGACTTTAATACACCTATTCTTATAGCACATCTTTTCGAGGTAGTACGAATTATTAACTGTGCAAAAGCTGAAACGGAAGAGCTAACTAAGAAAGATATTAAAGTACTAAGCGATATTTTATACACCTTCGTTACTATCATTTTAGCCTTGAAAGAGGAAGAAGAATCAAATAATGATTTTAGTAATGATATTATGGATATCATATTACAAATAAGAAGTTCTGCCAAATCGAATAAAGACTGGTCAACAGCTGATTTGATTCGAGATGAACTTAAAAAACTAAATATTGAAGTCCGAGATGGAAGCGAGGGTAGTTCGTGGGAAGTCAAAGAGTAATCCATTCTAAATTATGCGTCATTTTGCTATCTTTTCTTTATGTTTAATTGTTTTATATTCTTGTCATGAAGAAAAAAAATCAACGCAATCGGTTAAAAAGGATACTAAAAAACCAGTTGAAGTACCTGTCTTTAATGTAGACAGTGCCTACCATTTCATACAAGAACAAGTGAATTTTGGACCACGCTATTTGAGCAGCAAAGGCTGGGAGCAGTGCGGAGATTATTTAGTTCAAAAGCTATCTAATTATACTCCACACGTACAAGAGCAAAATAGCAGAATTACAACCTATGATGGTAAATCACACACATTAAGAAACGTCATCGCCTCATTTAGTCCTCATAAAAATAATCGAGTTTTACTGTGTGCACATTGGGACACCAGACATGTCGCTGACCATGATGATGACCGCCAAAATGAGCCTATTTTAGGCGCTAATGATGGTGGTAGTGGTGTAGGCGTTCTTATTGAAATTGCTCGTTTATTATCACAAAAAGAAAGCCGAATAGGTATCGATATTATTTTGTTTGATGCTGAAGATTATGGCGACCCTAACAGCAACTCCCCAAATTCCGCAACAAGCTGGTGCATAGGCTCAAAGTATTGGAGTGAAAACCCACATACGCCTAATTATTACGCCCAGTACGGAATTTTATTAGATATGGTTGGCGCCAAAGATGCACGCTTTACTCACGAAGGACTTTCTAGAAATTACGCTCAACGAATATTAAAAAAAGTTTGGAAAACAGCTCACAATTTAGGACATGGTGAATACTTTGCTTACCAAATGACTCCACAAATTATTGATGACCATCTGTATATAAATACAGTTGCCAACATCCCCACTATAGATATTATTGAATTTGATATGAATACTAATAGCGGCTTTAATAAGCATTGGCATACACATGGAGACGACATGAATAATATCGATAAAAACACCTTAAATGCTGTCGGTCAAACGGTTACTTCCGTTATTTATAATGAATAAAATTTCTTGTCCACTGCAATGATTGGTAAATATTGCCGACCTTTGTACCCTTTAATAAACAATCTTTGAAATGGAAATTTTTATCTTCATTGTTGCACATTGGTACTTATCATTATTTGCTCAATCCTTCTTTCACCATAGATACTCAGCCCATCAAATGTTTACCATGCCTAATTGGGTAGAAAAGTTCTTTTTTATCTTTTCATTTGTAGCTCAAGGCTCTTCATATATGAGTCCTAAAGTGTATGGCATCTTACATCGGTTACATCATGAACATGCCGATAAAGAAGATGACCCTCACTCTCCATTATTCTCTACAAATTTTGTAACACTTATGGTAAAAACTTACCATAAATTTGCTGGTATTCAAAGTGGAACTATAAAGGTTAAAAAGTCTATTACTAAAAATTTACCTGACTGGAAATGGTTTGATAAAATGGCAGGTTCACTATTAGTAAAAATACTTTGGTCATTATTCTACATTTGGTTTTACTATACTTTTGCTACCGCTTGGTGGATGTACTTATTCATTCCTATGCACATAGTTATGGGACCAATACATGGAACTATTGTTAACTGGTTTGCTCACAAGTTCGGCTATACTAATTATAAGGTAGATGATACCTCTAAAAATCTTATGCCATTCGATATTTTTATGCTTGGTGAAGGCTATCACAACAATCATCACGCTGAAGGTGGAATGGCAAACTTTGCTAGAAAATGGTACGAAATTGACCCCATCTATCCTATTATGAGATTAATGGATTTTATAGGTCTGATAAAGATTAATCCAGTAGCCTTAAAACACTAGTATTCTTCACAACCTTCAGGAGCTATTTCAAGAGTCAATACTTCTAAAACGTCACCGTTCATTCGAGCGGTAATAATACTTTGCACTGGCAGCCCTATTTCGGTGACTAATTCAGAATAGTATTCTTCCATACCCCATAGATCTTCGCCGACAAATTTGACAGGCATAATTTCTCTGTCTTCAAAATAGTGCTGACCGTCAGACATAGTCCACCAACCTTCCATAGAAAGCATTGGTTCTTGTTTACAGGCTATTATATAAACTAATAAAAAGACTGCTAGGATTAAACGTTTCATAACTACAAAAATACACATAATCTTGTATCTTGCAGAAAAAGAAATATTTCAATGAAACCAGTTAAGAAACTATTTTTAATAGATGCGTTTGCGCTTATTTACCGTTCGTATTTTGCCTTTAGTAAAAACCCACGAATAAATTCTAAAGGCGTAGAAACATCCGCTGTTCTAGGTTTTGTAAATAGTTTAGTAGAAGTGTTGAAAAAAGAAAATCCGACACATATTGCGGTGGTTTTTGATACGCCTAAAGCAACCGTCAGACATATTGAATATTCAGAATACAAAGCCAATAGAGAAGCCATGCCTGAGGGTATTTCTGTAGCTCTTCCCTATATCGATCAATTGCTAGATGCTTTTAATATTTCTAAACTATTTGCCGATGGTTATGAGGCGGATGATGTCATTGGCACACTAGCCAAAAAGGCTGAAAAAGAAGGGTTTATAACCTACATGATGACGCCTGATAAAGATTTTGCTCAACTGGTTTCAGAAAATATATTACTCTACAGGCCTGGAAATAAATGGAAGCCTACCGAAACTTGGGGCGTTAAAGAAGTGCTTGATAAATTTGAAATTAAAGAAGTCACCCAAGTTATTGATTACTTAGGAATGATGGGCGATGCCGTTGATAACATTCCTGGACTTCCTGGAGTAGGTGAGAAAACAGCTAAAAAGCTACTTGCGGAATATGGCAATATGGAAACTCTTTTGGATAATGCCCAAGAGGTCAAAGGAAAATTAGGAGAAAAAATTCAAGCCAATAAAGAGCAAGGAATATTATCCAAAAAACTAGCTACTATTTTACTTGATGCCCCTGTAGATATGGATGAAAAAGCTCTCGAGGTCAAAAAATTCGACGCCGAAAAAGTACAAGCGTTATTTGAAGAGTTAGAATTCAGAAACTTAGCAAAACGTTTACTAAAACAAAGTGATGTAACTGACAGTCAAGAGACCCTCAATGAGTCTGCAAGCAATACATCAGAAAAAGCACCTTCTGCTCAAATGGATTTGTTCGCTATGGCGATTGATGATGCACCTCCTAAACCCTCTTTTCAGACACTTGAAGGCATTAAAACAAATTATATATTGGTGGATTCTGTTGAAGAAAGAGAACAATTATTAGAAAAGTTGTTGCAACAAAAATCCGTTTGCTTTGATACAGAAACTACTGGCTTGAACCCTCTAACTGCCGACCTCATTGGTCTATCCTTTTGTTTTGAGAAGAATATAGCCTATTACGTACATGTACCTGAAGGAAAGGAAAATGAGGTCGCACAAGAATTCAAAGCTTTTTTCGAACACCCTGAAATAGAAAAAATAGCTCAAAATTTAAAATACGATTATAAAGTAATTTCAAAATATGGCATACACCTCAGCCTACCTTATTTTGATACCATGCTTGCCCACTACCTTTTAGAGCCAGATCAAAGGCACAATATGGACATATTGGCCCAAAACTATTTAAATTATTCTCCCATAAGTATAGAAACGCTGATTGGTAAAAAAGGAAAAAATCAATTAAGTATGCGTCAGGCACCACTAGAAAAAGTATACCCCTATGCTTGTGAAGATGCTGATATTACCTATCAACTCAAAAATATTTTTCAAAAAGAACTTGAAGGCAGTGAAAGTCTAAAGATTTTAAACGATATCGAACATCCATTGATTCCTGTTCTTTCCAAAATGGAACTAGAAGGGATTAAAATTGACACCATTGCACTAGCTGAGTTCTCTAAAGAATTAGAAGATAGATTAGTTGAACTTAATGACAATGTTCAAAAACTAGCGGGGGCTCAATTCAATCTTTCTTCACCCAAACAATTGGGTCAGATTTTATTTGAACACATGAAGTTAGTAGATAAACCTAAAAAGACTAAAACTGGACAATATTCAACCTCTGAGGATACTTTACTAAAGCTAAAAGGTAAACACGAAATCATAGATGAAATTCTTGAGTTCAGACAATTACAAAAACTAAAATCCACTTATGTAGATGCTTTACCCGACTTAGCCGATAAAAACTCCCACAGAATACATACTACCTACCAACAAGCGGTAGCTGCCACTGGGCGATTAAGTTCTGTTAACCCTAATCTTCAAAATATTCCAATTCGTAGCGAAAAAGGAAGGGAAGTAAGAAAAACATTTGTACCAAGAAACGACGACTATATTTTAGTAGCTGCCGATTATTCTCAGATTGAATTGCGATTGATGGCACATCTTTCACAAGATGAAGGAATGTTGTCAGCCTTTCAAAATGGAGAAGACATTCATACCGCTACTGCCGCAAAAGTATATCAAATCGCTTTGGAAGATGTTAGTAGAGAACAGCGTTCGCATGCTAAAATGGTCAATTTTGGCATCATTTACGGCATCTCAGCCTTTGGATTATCACAACGTCTAGGAATCAAGCGAGGTGAAGCAAAGGATATTATAGACAGCTACTTTACACAGTACCCTAAAGTAAAGGAATATATGGATTTGAGTATAGAAAAAGCTAGAGAAAACAGCTATGTAGAAACCATCATGGGGCGTAAAAGAAAACTAAATGATATAAATTCAAGAAATGCAGTAGTCAGAGGATATGCCGAACGAAATGCCATTAATGCACCTATTCAAGGTTCAGCAGCAGATATTATTAAACTAGCAATGATACGTGTTAATGATATGCTTAAAGAAGGCAATTATAAATCAAAAATGCTATTACAAGTTCACGATGAACTGGTGTTTGATATTCACAAATCTGAACTAGAGAACTTAAAGATTCTCATTAAAGAAAGAATGGAATCCGCACTATCTATAAGTGTTCCATTAGAAGTAGAAGTAGGAATGGGAGAAAATTGGTTAGAAGCTCACTAAGACTTCTTGTTTTTGTAGATAGAATAGAGTACGAGCAGAGCGGCTACTCCGATGAAACTGCTTTGACCCATAGACCCAATAGCTTTTGCAATATTACCCACAACATTCCACCCAAAAAGTGGCTCACCAACAATAAGTTGAACCGTTATACCTAAGCACAATATAACCACTGCAAAAGATGTAAGTTCTGATGCTAATGACTGTATTTTTTCAAGTAAATCTTTCATATTTACGAATTTTGATACAAGATAATATTAAATTTAAAAAAAAGCCCGCCTTAAGACGAGCTTTTTTTAACTATCTAAAGGTGAATTATTTCTTAATTAAAGAGAATAATATCAAAATCGCTAAAAATCCAGCAAAGCCAGAACCAGCTAAAGAGCCAAGTACGTTAGTTACATTCTCAATAACAGTAACACCAAACATTGCTCCTGAACCGAATAGGATTTCAACAGCAACGCCTAATCCTAAAAGAGTTAAAACTAAAGCTGTTAAACCTGTAAAAAAATCACCGAAGTATTTAAATACTTTATCCATTGTTAAATAATAAATTGGTTAATAATGAAACAAACATATGGGGTTAGTCTTCAACATTCAAATTTTTTCTTCAATTCAAAAGCAATGGGTGTTACAATCAAAAAATCACCTTAATTCAAGGTCTTTTTTTATTTAATCCATTGATTATCAGTATTTTAAATTTTAATTAATACGAATTAATGAAAGCATGATGTTTTCGTTATCAACATAGAATTGTTTATTATAAACACATATTGTAAGTGACTGTAAAACAATTAGTTAAGATAAAAAAGGTGATTTGTCACTTAAAAAGGGGAGTAAATAACAGTTTACAGGTCTCTTACTGAATATAGTACTTCTTTAAATTTTGTACTATTATTTAAGAAATCAACGTATTTCTGGGCGACTTCAATAGGAGAACTCAACTCACCATCGTTTTTGTAGCCAATAAAACGATTGAGTTCAGGGAAATACTTTTCGTCGGCATCTCTAATCTCATCTTGCATTGGAGTATCGACAATTCCTGGAGCTATCGAATAGAATTTAACATTTGACGATTCTAAATCCGCCGTCAAGGATAACATATCTAATGCAGACTTAGAGGAGCAATAGGTACTCCAAGAATGAATAGGGTGTTTACCAGCTCCTGAACTAATGTTCAATACTATACGCTTTGATTTAGAATCTGAAAATGATGTAATAAATTGTTTGCATAAAATCGTTGGAGCAACGATATTTAAAAAATAGTTATATCTTATTTCATCTTCACTATGCTCATGTAAGGGCTTAATGGGGCCAATTGATCCAGCATTATTGATTAAAATAATTTTTTCAGCTTTAAAGGTAGGTTTATTAAAAATTGTTTCGAACCAATTAGTTGACAAGTCTATGAAATGATGCTTATACCTATCGTGCTGAATAGTTCTTGAACGAGCAATTCCGACAACCACATTATTACTGTCTTCTAAAAGAAGTTCTGCAATTGCTTCGCCTATCCCACTACTTGCTCCTGTAATATAATATAAGTTCATTATAATATGTTCAATGCGTTATCTAAATCAGTAATTAAATCGTCAATATCCTCAACTCCTACACTCAAACGAATAAGTGAATCAACTACGCCTGTCTTTTCGCGTTCTTCTTTTGGGATGGCAGCGTGCGTCATACTTGCAGGGTGACCACATAATGACTCTACCCCACCAAGAGATTCCGCAAGAGTAAAATAATGAGTTGAGGAAACCACTTTAAAAGCATCTTCTATTCGATCACCGATTAATGAAAAGGATAGCATACCTCCAAAATTTTTCATTTGCTTTTTAGCAATATCATGGTTGGGATGGCTTTCAAAGCCTGGCCAATACACCTTATCTACCTTGGGGTGCGATTGTAAAAATTCCGCAATGGCTTTTCCATTCTCACAATGGCGTTGAATTCTTAGGTGAAGAGTTTTAATTCCTCTTAATACTAGAAAAGAATCCATAGGCCCAGGGACAGCACCACAACTATTTTGTAAAAAATATAATCTCTCAGCCATTGTATCATCGTTGAGAATAAGGGCTCCCATTATTACATCAGAGTGTCCGCCTAAATATTTAGTAACGGAATGCATAACAATATCTGCACCTAAATCAAGAGGGTTTTGCAAATAAGGCGAGGCAAAGGTGTTATCCACTCCTAAAATTACATTATGTTTTTTGGCAATCAGTGCAATGGCTTCAATATCAATAATATTGAGCATAGGGTTTGTAGGAGTTTCAACCCAAATCAATTTGGTTTTATCGGTAATGTAATCGGCAATTTTATCAGCATTTTGCATGCCGATGAACTGAAATTTAATATCATAATTCTCAAAAACTTTAGTGAAAATTCGATAAGTTCCACCGTATAAATCGTTTGTAGAAACGACCTCATCACCAGGCTTTAGTAGCTTAATAACGGCATCAATAGCTGCCAAGCCACTACCGAAACACAAGCCGTATTTGGCATTTTCTAAAGCAGCTAAATTACTTTCTAAAGCAGCTCGCGTAGGGTTTCCAGTTCTTGAATATTCAAATCCTTTATGATTACCAGGAGTTGCCTGAACATAAGTCGATGTCTGATAAATTGGAGTCATTATTGCTCCAGTAGTTGCGTCAGGCTCTATGCCTGCATGAATAACTTTGGTATTAAACTTCATTTATAAACATTAATACAGCAAAGTTATCTTTTATATACCAATAAAAAAAGAAGAGCTTTATCTACTTTGTTGTTGCATATTGAATAACTTTTTAGTTAGTATTGAACTATCCCCAAATTGTTGAATTTCAAAATATACTACTTCAGGTAAAGTATGAAAATCTGTTAAATCATGTTTTTTACCCAAACCACCGATTATATATTGATTTACTATTTTACCATGCTTTAAATATCTACTTGATTATATATAATTTTTTCATAATGAGTTAGATTTACGTTAATAAAAGACTATGAAATTTAAAACGTACTCACTTCCAAACCAAATATCAAAAACTAAAGTCTTACGTCTTCAAGCATCTAATTTTGTTTTGTATTTTTAAAGCATGAAAAAAGTATACCACCTAGCTCAATGTAGTACGTGTCAGCGAATACTAGATGAAATAAATTGGCAAGGAGACAGCCAAAATATTAGAGAAGAAAAAATTACCGAACATCAAATTGATGAAATGGCAAATTTATCTGGCTCTTATGAATCTTTGTTTAGCAGACGAGCCATGAAGTACAAAAGCATGGGACTAAAAGATAAATCCCTTTATGAAAGTGATTACAAGCGTTTAATTTTAGAAGAAGACACATTTTTGAAGCGTCCCGTATTTATCGTTAAAGATTCTATTTTTGTTGGTAACAGTAAGAAGACTGTTGAAGCATTAAAAAAGAGCCTTAATGAATAAAAATCTATTAGCTCACTTGGCTTTATTTGGAGCTAATCTTATCTACGGCATCAATTATACTGTAGCTAAAGATGTGATGCCAACCTACATAGAGCCACTCGGCTTTATATTCATTAGAGTAAGTGGTGCAGTGTTACTATTTTGGTTATGTTACAAATTCTTTTTTTATGAAAAAGTTGCCAAAAAGGACATCCCTCTTTTAGCCATTTGTGCTCTTTTTGGTGTTGCCATCAATCAAATGTTATTTTTTGAAGGGCTTAATTTGACCACTCCAATCAATGCCGCGGTAATAATGGTGGTCAATCCCATACTAGTATTAATTTTTGCAGGACTTATGTCCACCGAAACTCTTAGTAAACGCAAATGGCTAGGTATTGGCGTGGGAGCCATTGGCGCATTAACGCTTATTACTAATGGCGGAAATATCAACCTCAGTCAAGAGCATTTTTACGGAAATACTTTAGTCTTTATAAACGCTACCTCTTATGCCATCTACCTTGTTTTAGTAAAGTCCTTGATGAAGAAGTACAAGCCTATTACTGTAATAAGTTGGGTATTTTTATTTGGATTACTGTTCGTTAGCCCATTTGGATGGTCAGAATTTCAATCTATTGAGTGGAGTACTATGCCAACAATAATCGTGTGGGAAGTGGGCTTTGTCGTTATTTGCACTACCTTTTTAGCGTACTTATTCAACATTTATGGCTTAAAAACTCTCAATCCCTCTACGGTTAGCACCTATATATACCTTCAGCCAGTTCTAGCAAGTATAGTGGCTATAATTGCTAGTAGCGATGATCTTGATTTTATTAAAATTTTATCAGCAGTTTTAATCTGTATAGGGGTTTATTTAGTAAGTCACAAGCCAAAATTAATTCAAGAATAGCAATTTATTACCTTTGTCAGTAAATACGCAGAATATGATTCTATCAATGACAGGCTTTGGAAAAGCTGAAATCAATACGCAAAACAAAAAACTGACTATTGAAATTAAATCACTCAATAGTAAACAAATCGATATGAGTGTACGCATGCCCTCCGCTTACAGGCAAAAAGAACTGAGTATTCGCAAGATAGTTGGGCAGTCACTGAGCAGGGGTAAAATTGACGTTGCCTTATTTGTTGAACAAACACATTCCGAACTATCTGCCACCATCAACAGTGATGTTGTTAAAGCCTATTATTCTGACTTAAAAGGCATCACCAAAGAGTTAGACAACAACGAAGATATTATGAGTAGTATCATGCGCTTACCTGATGTACTGAAAAGCAAAAAAGAAGAAATAGACGAGTCAGAGTGGATACAGTTAAAATCTTTACTCTCACAGGCCATTGATGCCATCATAAACTACAGGGCAAATGAAGGATGTATTTTGGCGGAAGACTTCGAATTACGAATTGAAAATATTCGAACATCTCTTAATGAAATAGCAGTTTACGAAAAAAATAGAATAGAAAAAATAAAAGGTAGCATCCGAGAAAAGATAGACAAGCTAAAGATTTCTACTGATGAAAATAGATTTGAACAAGAGCTGATTTATTACATAGAAAAGCTAGATATTACTGAGGAAATCACTCGCCTAAATTTACACCTCAACTATTTCATTGAGGTTATGCAAAGTGCGAATTCACAAGGTAAAAAACTTGGGTTTATTTGTCAAGAAATTGGTAGAGAAATCAATACCATTGGCTCAAAATCCAATGACGCGACTATGCAGCATGAGGTTGTTAAAATGAAAGACGAATTAGAAAAGGTAAAAGAACAAATTCTCAATGTCTTATAAAAAAGCAATCATCTTTTCAGCACCATCAGGTGCGGGCAAAACTACCATTGTCAAATATTTATTAAATCATATATCTGAGCTTTCTTTTTCTATTTCGGCATGTAGCAGAAACCCCAGAGAAAATGAAAAGGATGGTAAAGACTATTACTTTTTGTCTGTTGACGAATTCAAAAAACTCGTCAATCAAAACCGCTTTTTGGAATGGGAAGAAGTTTATTCCAATATGTTTTATGGCACTTTAGTTGAAGAGGTAGAACGCCTTTGGGCTGAAGATAAAGTGATTATTTTTGATGTCGATGTGAAAGGTGCTCTGGCTTTAAAGTCCCATTTCAAAGAAAATGGATTGGCGATTTTCGTAGCTCCTCCATCTATTGAAAGCTTAGAAAAACGTTTGAGAAGTAGAGGGACAGAAAACGAAGAAAGCCTTAACAAAAGAGTGTCTAAAGCAGCTTCGGAAATGAATTATCAAAACGAATTTGATGTCACTGTTATTAATGACAATTTAGAAGACTCTTGCCATAAATCATTAAATCTAGTTAGAAAATTTATAGGATGAAAGTAGGTTTATTTTTTGGTTCATTTAACCCCATCCATACAGGGCATATGGCTATCGCACAATACATGCTAGAACATACTGCCCTTGAAAAAATATGGTTTGTGGTATCACCACAAAATCCTTTTAAAACAAAAGAAACTTTACTTGACCAACAACACCGACTAACCATAGTCCGCATTGCAGTTGAAGACGACCCTAGAATGCATGCTTCAAATATCGAATTTAATTTGCCTATTCCGTCCTATACTACCGATACTCTTACCTATTTAAGAGAAGCACATCCAAATGATGAATTTGCACTAATTATGGGTCAAGATAATCTTGTTCATTTTCATAGATGGAAAAACTACGAGTCCATTTTAGAAAATCATAATATCTATGTCTACCCAAGACCACGATGTAAGCCTAGTGATATGGAAAGGCATGAAAAGGTTCAATTGACAAAAGCTCCACTGATGGATATTTCTGCTGAATTTATTAGAAAAAGTATTCGGGAGAAAAAAGAGGTCAGTTACTTCTTACCGCAGAAGATAAACGACTATATCGACGAAATGAATTTTTATAAAAAGTAATCTAGGCGACAGCAAGTGTTTTGATGATACTTTCAAAAATGTAAGCTCCATCCGTATTAGCCAGTTCTTTATCAGCAGCACGTTCTGGGTGAGGCATCATTCCAAATACATTGCCTTCAGCATTACTAATTCCAGCAATATTTTCTACTGCACCGTTTGGGTTACTATCGGGCGTAATATTACCGTTTTCATCACAGTATCTAAATAACACTTGACTATTATCATTGAGTTGTTTAAGGGTGTAAGCATCTGCAAAATAACGCCCTTCACCATGAGCTATAGGTACACAAAGCGCCTTGTCTTCAGTACTAACTGTTACGCAAGTATTCTTATTCTGTGTAGACAAATAGACGTTTTTACAAATAAATTTATGGCTGTTATTGTGTAATAGAGCTCCTGGCAAAAGTCCAGATTCGCATAAAATTTGAAAGCCATTGCATACACCCATAACATAACCGCCATTATTAGCAAACTCTATAATTTTTTCCATAATTGGCGAGAAACGTGCAATAGCTCCTGAACGCAAATAATCTCCAAATGAAAAACCGCCTGGTAATACAATAAAATCACAATTTTGAAGGTCAGTGTCTTTATGCCAAAGGCTCACAACTTCTTGTTCGTAAAGGGTTTCTAGAACATATATCATATCTTTATCACAATTGGAGCCTGGGAAAACAACTACACCAAATTTCATCTTACAAATAATTTAAAATTAGACTTCAAATGTAAACATTTAAGAGCTAAAATAATGTCTCTATATGCAAATATATCGTTGATAATATCAACACTATAAATGCTCCTTCATACCACCATTTTTTATGTAAAAACATAAAATAATTAGCAATCAATACCGACATGGGTAAACCAAATAATAGCAAATGATTCCAATCAAAAGCAGTAAAAAACAGACTAATAAATACGCATGCACTGTAAGCGAAAAACAAGTAAAATGCTTTACGCGAACGTAAGTTTTTCATTGCCAGCCAATCCACCATTTCTTTAAAAGATAACAGAAATAGTATGCCTAAAACACTGCTCCAAATCACTAAGCTAGTAGTCCACTTAAACAGGGGCAATGCAAATGAAAAGAAGTTAAAGTAGTACTCGCCTAGATCTATAAGGACGTCAAAATAATAGCCGTAAGTAAAGATAAATAAAAGGGGGGTAAGTAACCCTAAAAGTGGAATTAGAAAATGCCGCCAGTTCATGGTCGAATAGATGAATACGGCTACTATTATCAGAAAAAAGAACAGTATTGAAACGGGGTAAATAGTAGCCGATAAGCCAATAAGGAAACCGCTGTCAAACAAAGCAGTATAAGGCTTACTTTTCTGATAAATAGACATAAGCTTATTTAGAACAAAAAGCATTAAAAAATAACTGCCCCATATAGCAGATATTTCAAATGCCGAACTCAACAATAATAGAATAAATGCAGGTAGAATGGTAATGTTTTTGAACACCCCTCTATCAGTCAAAAGATTATTCCAACCCATTGCAATTAGCAGACCTAAAATAAAAACTAACGTATAGCTTAGCCACGCGTTTGTACTAAAAAATATTAGCAGTGATGAGAAAATAGGGTGATTGGATTCAATCTGAACAGGAAGCGACGCAATCAAATCAAATATGAACAAACAAAACGACACAGCGAAGAACGAAATAAATGCTGAGGGCTTATTTGTTTTCAGTGTTTTTACTAGCATTTTTAAATGATTGTTCTAATTTTGCAGAAATATTATTTTATCAATTATGTGGTCAACTTTTTGGAACAGTATCGGCGATTTATTTTCGAGCATCTGGACTATTATGCCAACTCTTGGAAATGTACCTAACGTATTAGCAATTATTGTCATTTCTGTATTATTTGTTTACTGGACTGGCAAATTGGTAGCCTTCAAAAGAAACGGAGAAGCCTAGACTTTTTCCTCTTTTAAATCAAAACCAATATCCCTACGGAAATATTTGCCGTCAAAATGTATCCTTTTTGCGTTGTCGAATGACTTTTCTAAAGCGTCTTCCATCGTTCTTCCAAAAGATGTTAGTGCCATAATACGTCCACCATTAGTCACTACTTTTTGATTGTCTACTTTAGTCCCTGCATGAAAAACTAAGCTATTTTCTACTTTATCTAATCCAACTATCTCTTTACCTTTTTCATAGCTCTCTGGGTAACCATCAGAAACCAACATTACCGTAGTAGCCACATCCTCGTCCACATAAAAATCTTGTTCCCCAAAAGTGCCCTTAGCAATACCTCTGAAAAGATTTAGCAAATCCGATTTTATTCTAGGGATAACTACTTCTGTTTCAGGGTCGCCCATTCGGACATTATATTCAATAACGAAAGGCTCACCACATACATTCATCAATCCTATAAATATAAAGCCTTTGTAATCGATGTTTTCTTCTTGTAGTCCAACAACAGTAGGTTTGATAATGGTATTTTCTACTTTTTCCATGAAAATACTATCGGCAAATGGTACAGGTGAAATGGCTCCCATTCCGCCAGTATTCAATCCTTTATCCCCTTCTCCAATACGCTTATAATCTTTAGCGGATGGTAAGACTTTATAATTTTTTCCGTCCGTAAGTACAAATACTGATAATTCAATACCTTCCAAAAACTCTTCTATAACTACTGTAGAACTGGCTTTACCAAATTTAGCTTCTATAAGCATCGCCTTCAGTTCGGCTTTAGCTGTTTCTAAATTATCAAGTATTAAAACGCCTTTTCCTGCGGCTAAGCCGTCTGCTTTTAGAACATATGGTGGATTAAGCGTTCCAAGAAAATCACAGCCTTCTTTCAATGTCTCTGCTGTAAAGCTACCATGGGCTGCAGTAGGAATGTTATGACGCATCATAAACTGTTTGGAGTAGTCTTTACTCCCTTCCAATTTCGCTCCTTCTTTGGATGGGCCAATAAGGCAAATATCACTTAATGCACTATCGTTTTGGAAGAAGTCATAAATTCCGTTTACTAAAGGATCTTCAGGACCAACTACGACCATGTTAATGTCGTTTTCTAGTACAAATATTTTAATTGTCGGAAAGTCGTTTACGCTAATGTCCACATTTTGCCCAACTGAACTGGTTCCGGCATTTCCAGGTGCTATGAACAGTTTTTCACACAAACTACTTTGTGAAATTTTCCAACTTAGGGCATGTTCTCGACCGCCTGAACCTAATACTAATACATTCATTCTATAGGGGTATATTTCCGTGTTTCTTCTTAGGTAACACATCGACCTTATTTTCTAACATTTTAAAGGCCTTTATTAATTTTTCTCTTGATGATGATGGTTCTATGACCTCATCAACATATCCTCTTGCCGCAGCATTGTAAGGGTGAGCGAACAAGTCTGCATATTCAGCTTCTTTTTCTTTCCATTTAGCGTCCGAATCCTTGGCTTCTTTAATCTCTTTTCTAAAGATAATTTCAGCCGCTCCTTTGGCGCCCATTACAGCTATTTCTGCTGTTGGCCATGCGTAATTGAGATCTGCTCCAATGTGCTTAGAGTTCATCACATCATACGCTCCTCCATACGCTTTTCGCGTAATGATAGTTACTCTTGGAACTGTGGCTTCACTAAAAGAGTATAAGAGCTTGGCTCCATTGTTAATGATACCATTCCATTCTTGGTCAGTACCTGGTAAAAAGCCTGGAACATCTTCTAATACTAAAAGTGGAATGTTAAAGCTATCACAAAAACGCACAAATCGTGCCGCTTTGTTTGAGGCGTGATTGTCTAATACACCAGCTAAAAAAGCAGGTTGATTCGCCACTATACCTATGGAACGGCCGGCTAAACGGGCAAAGCCACAAACAATATTTTCGGCATATTCTTTGTGGATTTCGTGAAAAGATTCTCTGTCGATAATGCCGTTTATGACCTTATGAATATCGTAAGGCTGACTGGCATTATCTGGGATAATACTGTTTAGTTCTGTACGAATCTCATCACCACTTTGATAATCCAAAGCGGGAGCTTCCTCTTCACAGTTTTGCGGCATATAGCTCAGCAAACGTTTAAGGTTATTAATAAGCTCTATCCCATTGGCGTAGGTAAAATGAGCTACACCTGACTTAGAAGCATGTGTACTTGCTCCTCCAAGCTCTTCCGCAGTCGCTTCTTCATGCGTTACAGTCTTTACCACATTGGGCCCTGTTACGAACATATATGAAGTGTTTTCCACCATCATAATAAAGTCTGTAAGAGCAGGAGAATATACCGCCCCTCCAGCACAAGGTCCCATTATAGCTGAAAGCTGTGGCACTACGCCACTAGCCCGTGTATTTCTATAAAAAATATCAGCATAACCACCCAAAGAGACTACCCCTTCTTGAATACGTGCTCCGCCACTATCATTAAGACCAATTATGGGGGCCCCGTTTTTCATGGCCATATCCATTATTTTGCAAATCTTTTCGGCATGAGCTTCCGCCAATGAGCCCCCCATTACAGTAAAGTCTTGGGCATATACATAGACTAGTCGCCCATCAATAGTGCCGTAACCTGTGACAACTCCATCGCCTAAAAACTTTTGGTTATCAAGTCCGAAGTTGGTGGAACGGTGAGTCACTAACATGCCTAATTCTTCAAAAGAATCTTCATCCATCAAAAAATGAATGCGCTCTCTAGCAGTGAGTTTACCTTTATCGTGCTGAGCATCTATTCGTTTTTCTCCACCACCAATAAGTGCTTCAGCCTTTTTATCTTCTAATATTTTGAGTTTATATTTCATTAGTCGTCAAGTTGAGCCATTAATTCTTCTCCAATCTCCAAGTTGTGAAAAACATTTTGTACATCTTCATCCTCTTCCAGTTTATCGATTAGCTTAAGTACTAGCTTAACATCTTCTAAGGCTAAGGATTTAATATTGTTTGGAAAGCGTTGTAATTCCGAGCTTTCTAGCTCAATACTCATACTTTCCAATTGCTTCTGCATATTACTAAAGTCCGTGAAGTCTGTGGTTACGGTTAGTGTTCCTTCGTCGTTTTCTAATTCTTCGAGTCCAGCATCTATCAATTCCATTTCTAACTCTTCCAAGTCCATTTCTATCTGACTAGCCGAAAAGGTAAATACTGCCTTGCGGTCAAAAATAAACTCTAAAGAGCCATTGGTACCTAAGTTACCATCACATTTGTTGAAATAGGAGCGCACATTGGCAACTGTTCTATTATTATTATCGGTAGTACATTCTACAAATATAGCAACGCCATGTGGAGCATAACCTTCTAAACTCATTTCCACATAATTAGCAGAGTCTGAACCTGAGGCTTTTTTTATGGCTCGTTCAACGTTATCTTTGGGCATGTTCGCCGACTTAGCATTTTGTATAACCGCTCTCAATCGAGAATTGGTTTCTGGATTTGGCCCTCCTTCTTTGACGGCCATAGAGATGTCTTTGCCAATTCGTGTAAAGGTTTTTGCCATGGCAGACCAACGTTTCATTTTTCGGGCTTTTCTGAATTCAAATGCTCTTCCCATAATTCTTGGATAATTTTAAGCAATATATAAATTAGTCGTCTAACTTTAAAACCGCCATAAAGGCAGATTGTGGCACTTCCACACTACCAATTTGTCTCATTTTTTTCTTTCCTTTTTTCTGCTTTTCGAGTAGCTTCCTTTTTCTGGTAATATCACCTCCATAACAACGAGCGGTAACGTCTTTTCGTACAGCTTTTACTGTTTCTCTAGAAATAATTTTTGAGCCGATAGCCGATTGTATAGCAATATCAAACTGCTGACGCGGAATAAGTTCTCTAAGTTTAAGACAAATCTTTTTACCTAAGGTATAAGCATTATCGCGGTGGATAAGTGCAGATAAAGCATCCACTTGGTCGCCATTCAATAGAATGTCTAATTTAGCTAAATTGGAACGCCTATACTCAAGCGGGAAATAATCAAATGAAGCATACCCTCTTGAAATACTTTTTAGTTTGTCGTAAAAATCAAAGACAATTTCACCCAATGGCATTTCGAATGACAACTCCACCCTATCAGTAGTCAAATAAACTTGGTTGGTGAGTATACCTCGTTTTTCTATACATAAAGACATTACCGACCCAACGTAGTCTGATTTGGTAATGATTTGTGCTTTGATAAACGGCTCTTCCACATAATCCATAGTAGAAGGATCTGGCAAATCGGAAGGGTTGTGAATAGACATCTTCTCCCCGGCTGTAGTATAGGCAAAATAGGAAACGTTAGGTACGGTTGTAATTACCGTCATATCAAATTCTCTTTCCAAACGTTCTTGGATTATTTCCATGTGTAACATTCCTAAAAAGCCACAACGGAAACCAAAGCCTAATGCGGCGGAGGATTCAGGCTCAAAAGTCAATGAAGCATCGTTGAGCTGAAGCTTTTCCATAGAATTACGCAATTCTTCATAGTCTTCCGTATCTACTGGATAAATCCCCGCAAATACCATTGGCTTTACATCTTCAAAGCCTTGAACTGCATCTTGCGAAGGGTTATTTTTTAATGTTATGGTATCTCCCACCTTAACTTCTCTAGCATCTTTAATTCCAGAGATTAGGTAACCCACTTCTCCTACTGATAAGGAGTTCATGGGCTTTTGTTTGAGTTTCAAGGCTCCTATTTCATCTGCAAAATAGCTTTTGCCAGTTGCAATAAACTGCACTTCGTCGCCTTTGTTAATTGTTCCATTAATAATTTTGAAATAGGCTTCAATCCCTCTAAATGAATTATACACCGAATCAAAAATCATAGCTTGAAGGGGGGCGTTAATATCGCCATCTGGAGCTGGTACACGTTCAACAATAGCGTGTAGAATATCGTCAATGCCTAGGCCTGTTTTGGCAGAGGCAGGAATAATTTCTTCTTCTTTACATCCGATTAGGTCAATAATCTGATCTTTTACCACTTCAGGATCAGCTGAGGGCAAATCAATTTTATTGAGAACAGGAATAATTTCTAAGTCATTGTCTAATGCTAAATATAAGTTAGAAATGGTTTGGGCTTGTATACCTTGAGCGGCATCTACAATTAGCAAAGCTCCCTCACAAGCCGCGATAGAACGTGAGACTTCATACGAAAAATCAACGTGACCAGGAGTGTCAATTAGATTTAGGATATAGTCGATGCCATTCAGTGAATACTCCATCTGAATAGCATGGCTCTTAATAGTAATCCCTCGCTCACGCTCGAGATCCATATCATCAAGCAATTGGTTCTGAGCTTCACGTTCAGTTACTGTTCCAGTAAACTCTAAAAGCCTATCGGCTAGCGTACTTTTACCGTGGTCGATATGAGCAATGATACAGAAATTTCGAATGTGTTTCATAGTAGGCGAAAATAAGGAATTTTAATTCTGAGAACTACTAAGAATATGATAAAAATT
>MDTG01348791.1_pt1 | contig 26388 bp, 25 predicted proteins | sample 811421 | NCBI WGS metagenome assembly MDTG01 (sample SAMN05326645, study PRJNA326480) | marine metagenome | isolation source: seawater | place: Pacific Ocean: South East | collected 2011
CATATTAGCTTCCTTATTCTGATTTTTCTGCTACACGGTTTTTCTGATTGAGAGAGACCCATTTTGTATATTCGTGTTTCGGGACAGCCCTTACAACTATTGGCATAAATCCGTGATCTTTACCACAAAGCTCTGTGCACTGGCCACGATAAACACCAGGCTCCTTAATATCAACCCATAATTCGTTAATATAACCAGGTATTGCATCTTTTTTACCAGTTATTTCTGGAACCCACCAAGCATGAATTACATCGCTAGCAGTGAGTAATATTCTAACTTTAGTATTTGTAGGTAGGACTACTTGATTGTCTACATCCAATAAATAGTTATCAACTTTGTTTACATCAATTTTGGATCCGAGCTGTCTTGCTTCATTACTTTTATTGTCCAATTTACTGAAGAATGATACATTGTCTTCAACATAATCATATTTCCACATCCATTGGTATCCTGTTACCTTTAGTGTTATCTCTGAATTTCGTGTGTCTTCCATCATTATCAATGTTTTAGTTGCAGGAATAGCCATGCCTACTAAAATTACAAAAGGTATTACTGTCCATATAATTTCAACTGTTGTGCTTTCATGAAAGCTGGCAGGTTTGGCTCCCCTGGATTTTCTGTGATGGAATATAGAATAAAACATAACACCGAAAACTATGATTCCAATTACCACTGTAATGTAAAAAATGAGCATGTGAAGATCGTATGCAGCATTTGCAGTTGGCGTTACTCCCCTTGGCATATTAACTTCCCAATCAGCCAAAGCATTAAACGTTGCTAACATTGATATTAAAAATATTGATATGCTTTTCATCTTCATTCCCTAATGTAAGGTAATTATTCCTTTGATAACTTCCTTTTTGTGGTCTCATATTAGCAAAATATCAGTAGTTATGGAAATTCTAATTTAGTCTTTTTTAAGTTCTTTTATTTCAATCAATTTACTTGTTTTATCAAGGGTTTTTGGGTGCTTGAGGGCATAGCCAAATATAATTTCATAAGTCAGCTCGTAGGCTTTTCTTTTCTGATTATATAGACTTGATTTAATTATTTTATATTCTGTTTTAGATATGCTCTGGTTTGAATTTGTCGATATGATGTTCGTACCTGTTAAACGTAATGACTTTAATAGTTTTTCAAAGGTGGAAAACTCAAGAGTTATTTGTTCATTATCCACAACAGGGTCTTTGAAGTTTGAATTTAGTAAATAATCCCCATAATGATGCATATCTAGGAAAGTATTGAATCTAAGTTTATGATAAATTTCTTTCGGACATTTTCTAAATTCTTTGAATGTATCTGGGCCTGCAACTGAAAACAACAATAATCCATTTGGTTTGAGAAGATTATGATATTTCCCGAATAATGTTGTATCTATTTCACACCAATGTAATGTTAAACTTGAAAGAATCGTATCAAAAGTTTCCTCTTTGAATGGCGGATCCTCTGCTTTGGCAATTATACATCTAGCATTAGAATTCTTGCTTATGTGGATCATCGACATCTCATGAGATAGATCCATTGATGTTAAGTTAATATTTGGATAGTTTTGTTTTAAATTTTCAGACAAACATCCAGTGCCTGAACCTATCTCTAAACTATCAACTATATTATGTTTAATTATATTTAATCTACTAAGCAATCTTTTATTAACATCTTCTTGAACAAAAGATTGAGAATCATAAGAGCTTGCTCTTTTTGAGAATGAATTACTTATTTTGTTTTTCATATTCTTTTTTAATAATCTCACAAATCTGATCAAAATCAAAAAAAGGATAATGACTCAAGTCCTTTAATGTATGTATTCTAAATTTCTTTTTTTCAAAATTCACTAAATACTCTAGATCGCTGATCTGGTCGTTTTCAGATTGAATAATATGTATTTTTTTTGTTCCTTCTGTTGATAAATATTGGCTGTTTATTTTTTTTAAATTATCTAATCCGTAACACAATGATTCTTGTGATGGAACAAAGTTTTCTGTAAGCAATTTATATAATTTAGAGTAGTTTTTTTTATTATATTTATTTCCTTTAGTTACCTCAAAGGTAAATTTTCTTATGGCTGTTTCAGCGTCATATTTAATTGCTGAGATTAGACTATCAATGGATTCTTTATTTTTTTTGAAAAATGGGTTAATTAAAAATATATTTCCTTTACAAGATTCTAAATCTTTTGAAAATAATATTAATGAAGCACTGTAAGAATATCCCAAAATAATATCCTTTTCATTTTGCGATTGAAGAATAGTACTTATTTTTTTATCATCATCGGCTTTTTCGTTGCATGGACTATAGCCAGATAATGTAATAGTTTTACTTTGCTCAAAATTTTCAAAGTGTTTGTATATACCTGTCCATATGTATGAGCCAAATAACCATCCATGAATATAAGTAATTTGAGGTTTATTAACATGCATCATTACAAGTTAGAATAATATAAATCAGTAGTGTATGCTTTATAAATGGAGCTGAATATTGAAACTTTTCTGATTCTTATAGTTTTTTATTTGATAGGCTCTATCCCGTTCGCTCTAATTGTTCATAAATTAATGACAACTCGTGACCCAAGAAAGGATGGATCAATGAACCCAGGTGCGACTAATATGTATCGGATAGCAGGGCCATTTGCAGGAATAGCTACTTTCCTTGGTGACTTTCTTAAAGGATTTATCCCGATATTTTTTTTAGGGCCTGAGAGTTTATTCGAAGGATATGTTTACTCACTATCAATACTAGTTGGACATATGTTTTCAATATTCAATAGTTTTAAGGGTGGTAAAGGGGTAGCAACCTCATTTGGTTTCATCCTGGCTTTAAATAATATCATCGGAATAATGATAATCTTGATTTGGTTGTTAATATTCGTGCTGAAAAGAATATCAGGGCTATCAGCAATAATAAGCTTTATATCACTTCCTTTTATCGTGTATTTTACGATTGAGGACTTGTTGTTTTTCTTAATATCTCTTCTTCATTCACTTGTAATATTAATTAATCACAAGACAAATATTAATGCTTTATTACAAAGATAATGAAGGATTTGGTTTGATTTTAAAATTATCTCGAGTTTTACCTGATTTGGATTTCAAAAACCCTGCGTATGCTATCATTGCACCATTATCAGTACTAAATTTTACATCAGGAAAAAATGCTTTTATTTCTTTTACTGAGGAGAATTCATCCCTGAGTTTTGTATTAGCACTGACACCTCCCGTAATAACAATATTTTTGATTTTGTATTGTTGTGATGCTTTTACAGATTTTTTAATAAGACTATCGACTATTGCATTCTGAAGTTCACAAGAAATATTATTTACATCATCTTCAGTTAAAAGAATTTTATTAATCTCATTAATTACATGAGTTTTAAGCCCGCTAAAACTAAAATTAAAGTCATCACTATTTTGCATTGGACGAGGGAAATTAAAATTATAATCTTTCGCTAATTCTGCTTTTTTTGCTATTGCAGGACCACCAGGATAACCCAAATTCAGCTTTCTAGCCACTTTATCGAAGCACTCACCAGCGGAGTCATCGAGTGTAGAACCCAGAGTAGTAATTTTTAGGTTTTTGTCAACTAAAGATAAAATTGTATGTCCTCCGGATACTAACAAAGATACAAAAGGTGCTTTTAATTCAGGCTCAGTAATCATAGGAGAATATATATGAGCCTCTAAATGATTCACTTCAATTGTTGGAATATCATTACACCATCCCAAAGCCTTAGAAAGAGATGCGCCCGCAAGTAAAGGTCCAAGTAAACCGGGTCCATTCGTAAAAGCAATTATATCAATATCATTTAAATTTTTTGAGGACTTAACAAATAATTCTTGAAGCAATGGAATGAATTTCTTTACATGGTCTCTTGATGCTAACTCAGGAACTATACCACCGTATTTGGCATGTATTTCATGTTGTGAACTTGTAACATGTTCTATTACTTCTCCTCTAGAATTAACTATTGCTAACCCTGTATCATCACAAGAAGATTCTATTCCTAAAATGTACATTCTCTTATTATAAGTTAAAACTTGCTTTATAGACATAATCAAGTAATATTACGCAATATTTAAATAATTAAGGACATATATGCCAAGTGTGCAGGTAAGAGACAACGAACCATTCGAAATCGCATTAAGACGATTCAAGAGAGGGTGTGAAAAAGCTGGTATTTTGACAGAGACACGTCGAAGAGAGTTTTACGAAAAACCCACTGCAATGAGAAAAAGGAAAATTGCAGCTGCAACAAAAAGATGTAAAAGAAAAGTTAGCATGGATACGCTCAGGAAAAAGCCTCCTTATAAAAAATTCTAGTAACAGATGTCAAAATCAGCTATCAAAGATAGTATCCAAGAAGATCAAATAACTTTCCTGAAAAATGGAAACAAAGATGACTCGTCGACACTTAGATTTGCATTATCTTTCTTAAATAAAGAAGAAAAAGATAGAAAGACAGAATTGAATGATTCTGAGGTAATCAAAATTCTTAAAACAATGATAAAAAGAAACAAAGATTCTTATGATCAGTTTATAAATGCGAACCGTCAAGATTTAGCTGATAAAGAAGAAAAAGAAATGGCTTTATTAAATTCATATCTCCCAGAGTTACTTGATGAGAGCAAGACTAAAGATATTGTAATAAAAACAATTAATGAGTTAGAAATAAAATCAATGAAGGAAATGGGGACAGCAATGGGACATATCAAAAATAACCATGGAGATAATATTGATATGTCGCTTGTAAGTAAGTATATAAAGGAGTTATTAAGCTAAATCTACGTTTTCAAAATATCGCTTAATTTCAATAAGTCTTGTATAATCACACCATGGATAAAAACTTACAATTTTTAGAACTTAAGCGTATGGATCCAGATGTAATATCTCCATCGAAAAGAAAAAAAGATTATAAAGAAATTTATGGTCACTACTCTACTCGTATAGCTGCTGAACAATCGGGAAGATGTATTGAATGTGGTAATCCATATTGTGAATGGAAATGCCCTGTCCATAACTATATACCTCAATGGTTAAAATTAATTGCGGAAAATAAATTATTTGAAGCTGCTGATCTATCTCACCAGACAAACTCTCTTCCGGAAATATGTGGACGCATTTGTCCACAAGATAGATTGTGCGAAGGCGCTTGCACACTCAATGATGGTTTTGGAGCAATAACAATTGGTAGTATTGAAAAATACATCACTGACGAGGCAATTAGTCAGGGGTGGAGACCTGATATATCGAATATTAAAAAAAATAAATACAAAGTAGGAATAATTGGTGCTGGTCCTGCCGGTCTAGCGTGTGCAGATATCTTAGTTAGAAATGGATTCAATCCAATTATTTATGATAAGTATGAGGAGATCGGAGGTCTTTTAACTTTTGGAATACCTCCATTCAAATTAGAGAAAGAAATTGTAAAACAGAGAAGAATTATTTTAGAGGAAATGGGTGTAAAGTTTGTGTTAAATACTGAAATAGGTAAAGACATTAGTTTCAAAGAATTTCAAGGAATGTTTGATGCTGTTTTTCTTGGAATGGGAACATACACCTATATGAAAGGTGGATTCCCTGGTGAAGATTTAGAAAATGTCTATGATTCGCTCCCATACTTAAATTCTAATATAAGAAATATCATGAAAACTAAGGATAACAAATTCATAGATCTTAAAGGAAAGACAGTTATGGTACTTGGTGGTGGAGATACCGCCATGGATTGCAATAGAACGGCCCTAAGACAAGGTGCTAAAAAGGTGTACTGTGCATACAGAAGAAACGAAACAAATATGCCAGGCTCAAAAAGAGAGGTCAAAAATTCTAAAGAAGAGGGTGTGGAGTTTTTATGGAACATGCAACCAATAGAAATTACTGGTGATGAAAAGGTTTCTGGTGTTAAATTTATGAAAACAAAGCTAAAGAAAACAGACATAAGAGGAAGAGAAATTCCTATGGTTGTCCCAAACAGTGAGAAAATTATAAAATGTGATACCGTTATATTAGCATTTGGTTTCAGGCCAAATCCCCAAGACTGGTTTAAAGCTAACAGAATAAAAACTGATGAAATTGGAAGAGTAAAAATAAATAACTTAAAGTACCCTCATCAAACTGATAACCCAAAAATATTTTCGGGCGGTGATATGGTAAGAGGATCTGATTTAGTTGTTACTGCTGTCTTTGAAGGAAGAAATGCAGCTAAAGGTATAATTGATTATATCCATGATAGTAATAAATGATTTCAAGCAAACATCTGCTTATCAAAAGTATATATCAAGAGAAAGTTGATAGAACACCTATTTGGATAATGCGACAAGCTGGAAGATATTTACCAGAATATCTAAAAACTAAAGAAAAAGCAGGCGGATTTATGGGGCTAATTAGAAATCCTGAATTAGCATGTGAAGTCACAATTCAACCATTGAAAAGATATCCTCTTGATTCAGCAATTTTGTTTTCAGACATACTAGTTGTAGCCGACATGTTTGATATGAATTTAAGATTTGAGGATAAAAAAGGTCCTATTTTTGATAATCCTATTCGAACTGAAAAAGATTTGAATAAATTGCCTAGTGATTTTGATGTCACAAAATTATCTTATGTAAATAAGACAATAAGAAATATTAAAGATGAGCTCGGTGACAAACTTCCACTTATTGGATTCATTGGTAGTCCATGGACTGTTGCTACATATTTCGTAGAGGGAAATTCTACAAAGAAGTTTACAAACATCAAAAATTTACTTGATAACGATACCTTTTTATTATCGAAAATTTTAAATATGATAACAACAGCGAGCGTACATTATGTCAAAGAACAAGTCGATAACGGTGTTGATGTGATTATGATCTTTGATACCTGGGGTGGTCTCTTATCAAAGGATCAATATCAGAGTTTTTCTTTAAAATATATTAAGAAAATAATAGAAAGTGTAAAAGGGGATATTCCAATAATATATTATAGTCGTAATACCTCTAATTTTGATACCTTGAAAAATATAAATATTGACTGTATTGGTATTAGTTCAGACAACAATATGAAGACGGTTTATGAATTACTAGATAAGAAAATATCAATTCAGGGAAATTTTGATGTAGAATTTTTAAAGAGCGACACCTCCGTAATAAAGTCTCAAGTAATTAAAACCCTTGATAGCTTCCCATATGACACCGGTCATATTTTTAATTTAGGCACGGGTATTACGCCAGATATCAACCCCGATAAAGTCTCTTACTTAGTTGACATAGTTCACGAGCTCAGCTCAAAATGATTGGTAAAGTATATTTAATTGGTTCAATGGGGTCGGGTAAATCCTCTGTGGGTAAATTATTGGCAAAAAAACTTAATTTTCCACATTACGATTTAGACAAAACTATAGAAACTAGTGAAAAAATGTCTATAAAAAAGATATTTGATCATTACGATGAAAGCTACTTTAGAAAGCTAGAATCAGCAGCATTAAAAAGATGTTCGGAATATGATGAATTCGTAATATCCACTGGAGGAGGATGTGTACTAAATGAAAATAATAGAAGAATCTTAGAAAATGGATTAGTGATTTATCTAAAGATTACATTAGATGCTCAATATGAGAGAATTAAAAATCGCAGTCATAGGCCATTGTTAAATAATAAAAATATAAAAGAAACATTGAAGAACCTTAATAACTCAAGAGGTGAAATATATACAAGTATAGCTGATATCGAAGTTGATGTTTCAAATTTAGATAAAGAAGCTGTATTATCAAGTATTATGAATAAATTAAATCTAATTAAGTGAAAAGAATAACTCTACAAACACATCATGCTAAAGTACCCATAATTATAGGTGAAAATATATTTAATACTTTTGATCTGACAAGGTATGTTTCTAAAAAAGATGTACTTATTATATCTAATAACATTGTGGGAAAAATTTATCTTAAGAAAGTAAAAAGCCTTTTTAAAAAACACAATGTAAATACTCTGTTACTACCTGATGGTGAAAAATATAAAAATAGAGATACTCTGAATAAAATATATAATTATTTAATAAAAAATAAATATGATAGATCACTGACAATTGTGGCATTGGGCGGCGGAGTTATTGGAGATCTTGTCGCATATGCCGCAGATACATTCATGAGAGGTGTCAGCCTAATACATATACCTACAACTCTTCTATCTCAAGTAGACTCCTCCATAGGAGGTAAGTGTGGAATTAATCATGAATTAGGAAAAAACTTAATTGGTTCTTTTAAACATCCTAATTTAGTATTGATAGATACTTCAGTGCTTAGAACTCTCCCGTCAAGAGAATTTAAATCAGGTATGGCTGAAGTAATTAAATATGGACTGATCAAAGACAAAAAATTTTTTAACTTTCTGAATAAGAACAGTAAAAAAATTCTTGATCTAGAGAGTAATTGTCTTGTTGATATGGTAAGAAAGTGCGCAGCTTCAAAAGTAAGTGTAGTAAAAGAGGATGAGCTCGAAGGTGGAATAAGAGCTTTGCTAAATTTTGGACATACTTTTGGTCATGCAATTGAAGCTTCCAAGAATTATAAGGGCATTCTCCATGGAGAGGCCGTTAGTATAGGAATGAATATGGCCTCGGCGATCTCTGCTGATAAAGGTTATATTTCAGATGAGGAATATTGCGAAATAGAGGATGTGCTTTTATCATTTGGATTACCAACAACTATCCCTAAAAAAATATCATCTGCTAATTTAATGAAACACATTAATCATGATAAAAAGAAAATTTCTGGACGAAATAGATTTATTCTTTTGAGAAGAATCGGGGAAGCATTTATATCTAATAATTTAAATAATGAATATCTAAAAGATTTATCTAAAAACTTCATCAGTCAATCCTAAAATACATTTTTGTGTTACTATGACACATATATGAGTATAGGATACAAAATAAAAAATTCGCTATATTCTCCTACTTTTGAAAGGGATAATTGCGGATTTGGCTTGATTGCTAATATGGACGATAAACCATCTAATTGGATTATCAATACTAGTATAGAAGCTCTAAATAGACTAAAGCATAGAGGTGCTGTCTCAGATGATGGTAAATCTAGTGATGGTTGTGGATTACTTATAAAGAAACCAGAAGAATTTTTTAACCACTGCTCAAAAGAATTAAATATCACTCTCGGTAAAAACTATGCGTTTGGAACTATTTTTTTACCAAAAAACAAAGCTAAGCATAAAAAAATAAAAGAGACTTTTTTCTTTCAAATAAGAAAATTAAGAATGGAAGTTCTTGGGTGGAGAGACGTACCTATTGATAAAAAAGTTTGTGGAAAAGAAGCTTTATCATCACTACCTGACATACAGCAAATAATAATATCTGCGCCAAATGATTTACATGAAAATGAATTTGAAAAAAAACTATATGTTGCAAGACTACAAATTGAAAAAATACTTAATGATCCAGACCTTTATATATGTAGTATGTCCTCAAAAGTTATCTCTTATAAAGGTTTGATAGTTTCTGAGAATATACAAAAGTTTTATCCTGACTTGATACACGATAAAATGAAAACATCTCTATGTGTTTTTCATCAAAGGTTCTCCACTAACACATTGCCTCAATGGAAACTTGCTCAACCTTTTAGACATTTAGCTCATAATGGTGAAATTAATACTATTCAGGGTAATAGACATTGGTATATGGCTAGAAGGAATAAACTAGACATATCCGGTCTTCCAGAACTTAAAAATATGCATCCAGTAGTGTCTATGAGTGATTCTGATTCATACTCACTTGATAATATGCTTGAGTATTTATTAGCAGGTGATATGGGTATTTTTAGAGCAATGAGAACACTAGTTCCTCCAGCATGGCAAAATAATAAACAAATTGATAAAAAACTAAAAGCATGTTTTGAATATCATTCAATGCACATGGAACCATGGGATGGGCCTGCAGGAATTGTACTAACAGATGGAAGATACGCAGCCTGCGTTCTAGACAGAAACGGTCTAAGACCTGCTAGATATGTAATTACTAAAGATCGACACATTACTTTAGCATCTGAGGTTGGTGTTTATGATTACAAAGACTCAGAAGTTCTTCAAAAAGGGCGGTTAGCCCCAGGGGATATGCTAGCTGTCGATACCTTAAATGGCGAAGTTCTTCTATCTGATGATATTAATAAAATATTAAAAGAGAGACATCCATATGAAGAATGGCTAAAAAAGAACTCGACCGACTTAAGCGGCTATTCAGAAAAAAAAGAAAAAACTTTAGATCTTAGTCTCAATAAACTCACAATTTTAAAAAAATATTTTGGAGTAACATTAGAAGAAGAAAAGGATGTTATACTCCCTCTAGCAAAGCTAGGAATTGAAGCTACTGGATCTATGGGTGATGATACACCAATGCCTGTTTTGTCAAAGCAGTCTAGATCAATTTACGATTATTTTAGACAACAATTTGCACAAGTAACAAATCCGCCTATTGATTCTCTCAGAGAAACTAGTGTAATGTCTCTCGAAACTTGTCTTGGCGTTGAGAGAAATCTATTTGACGAATCCTCTCTTCATGCAGGAAGACTGGTTCTTGAATCACCTATACTTTCAAGGCAAATTTTTGAAAAATTAGTGAGCTATCATAAAAAAGGTTTCCCAAATGATAAATTAAGCCTTCATTATGACAAGACTATAGATCTAGAGGAAGCGATCAACACTATCTCAGACAGAGCAGTTAGAAGTGTTAAAAAAGGAAATGTTCTCATAATATTATCAGATATAAATCTCAACAGTAGCCAGCTTACTATACCAGCAGCTATGGCAGTGGGCGCTGTTCATCATAGATTAATCAAAGAAGGTATTAGATGTGACTGTAATATTATTATTGAAACAGCGTCTACATGGAATTCTCATCATTTTGCTGTTCTTCTTGGATATGGTTGCTCTGCGATATATCCATATTTATCTTATAGTGTTATTGAAAATATGATATCCAGAAACGACCTTGATAAGAGCGTCTATGGTAATCATGTCAGTAATTATATAAAAGGTATCAACAAAGGTCTGCTTAAAATAATGTCCAAGATGGGGATATCTTGCATCTCAAGTTACAGAGGAGCGCAATTGTTTGAAATAATTGGCTTAAACTCAGAAATCATTAATCTCTGTTTCAGAAATAATATATCAAGAATAGAAGGAGCTGGATTTATAAACATAGAAAATGATATAAAAAATAATAAAGATTATTCTTTAAAACCATCAGAAGCTATAGGCAAAGGCGGGCTTCTTAAATTTACAGCAGATGGCGAATATCACGATTATAATCCAAATGTTGTTAAAGCATTGCAAGAATGTGTTACAACAGGTAATTATGAAGACTACATAAGATTTTCTAGTTTGGTAAATTCAAGAGATCCTAGCTTCATGAGGGATCTATTTAAACTCAAATCAAGAAAGTCTATTCCTATTAGTAAAGTTGAATCAGCAAATAAAATTTTAAAAAGATTTGATACTGCAGGGATGTCTCTGGGTGCACTCTCGCCTGAAGCTCATGAAGCTCTGGCAATTGCCATGAATGCTATAGGTGGTAGATCTAACTCTGGAGAAGGAGGAGAAGACATTCAAAGATATAATTCTCCCAAAACATCAAAAATTAAACAAGTTGCCTCAGGTAGATTTGGTGTAACACCTCACTACTTAGTAAATGCTGATGTAATACAAATCAAGATTGCTCAAGGTGCTAAACCAGGAGAAGGTGGTCAGCTGCCAGGTGATAAAGTAGATGAATACATTGCAAAACTCAGATATTCAGTTCCAGGTGTTACTTTGATATCTCCTCCACCTCATCATGACATCTATAGTATTGAGGATTTAGCTCAACTTATATACGATTTAAAACAAGTAAATAGTAAAGCGTTAATATCTGTAAAGCTTGTCTCGCAGAAAGGTGTTGGAACAATAGCAGCAGGTGTTACAAAAGCATATGCTGATTTGATTACAATTTCTGGATACGATGGAGGAACAGGGGCTAGTCCTTTGACATCAGTTAAATATGCCGGGGCCCCATGGGAAATGGGAATCGCAGAAACTCAACAAACATTAATGTTAAATAATCTTAGGCATAAGGTGAGAATTCAAACTGATGGAGGATTGAAGACTGGCTTAGATGTAGTCAAGGCGGCTATTTTTGGTGCTGAGAGTTTTGGTTTTGGGACATCAGTTATGGTTGCCTTAGGCTGCAAATATTTAAGAATTTGTCATCTAAACAATTGTGCTACTGGTGTTGCTACACAAAATAAAATTTTGAGGATGAAACACTTCACTGGCAGTCCAGAAAGAGTTATAAACTACTTTAAATTTATTGCACAAGATGTTAGAGAAATAATGGCTTCAATCGGAGTAAGATCTATAGATGAATTAATTGGACATACAGAATATCTTGGTATTGAAAAAGGTATCACAGATAAACAAAAAGCTTTGAGTCTCAAGAAACTATTGGTTGTGTCAAATAAGAAATCACCCAAATATTGTTCTTTGAAATCAAATAAACCATTCGATAAAGGCTCTCTTGCAAAAAAAATACTTCAAGACTCAAAAGATTCTATATTGAAGCGTAATAGTATCGAACTGAATTACACAATAAGAAATTTAGATCGATCAATCGGAGCAAGCTTATCCGGAGAAATTGCAAAATTATACGGAAATCATGGCTTCTCAGAAACTCCAATTAAATTAAACTTTACAGGTACTGCAGGACAGAGCTTAGGGGTCTGGAATGCAGGAGGTGTAGAGATATACCTTACAGGTGATGCAAATGATTATGTAGGTAAAGGTATGTCTGGTGGAAAAATTATAATTAAAGCTCCAAATGATTTCAAAAATTTTGCAGATAAAAATAGTATTATAGGTAATACATGTTTATACGGCGCAACTGGCGGTAAAATGTATGCGGAAGGAAAAGCTGGCGAGAGGTTTGCAGTGAGAAATTCTGGAGCAATAGCAATTGTTGAAGGAGCAGGTGATCATTGTTGTGAGTATATGACTGGTGGATGTTCTGTTATTTTAGGAGAAGTTGGAAATAATTTTGGAGCTGGTATGACTGGTGGTATTGCATTTGTATATGATCAATCAAAACGTCTATCCAAGAATATCAATGAAAGTTCTGTAGAAATTATTGAGCTATCCAATACAGATAAAATTACTTCAAACTTCTTTATTAAATCTATTGAAGATTACATAAAAGAGACTGGAAGTGTCAAAGCAAAACATATTATTAGAAATATCTCTGAAGAACTTAAAAATATAAAACTGGTCAAGCCAATCAACTCATCAATGGAAGATATTAAAAAGAATACTATTAATAAAGTAGCTTAATAATGGCAAACATAGACAGAGCATTTATTGATCAAGTTCTGTCATCAACAGACATAGTTGAGATAATTAAAGAAAAAATAAGTCTTACTAAAAATGGAACAAACCATAAAGGGTTATGTCCATTTCATAATGAAAAAACACCCTCTTTTAACGTCTCATCTACAAAACAATTTTATCATTGCTTTGGCTGTGGGGCCTCAGGAGATGCCATTAAGTTCATAATGGAATATGATCACCTGACATTTATTGAAGCACTGAGTAAATTAGCTCAGTATGCGAATCTAGAGCTACCAGAAAATACAAAAAATAATGATGAATCATATAATCTTTTTATAATAAACAAAAGAGCTGCTGAGTTTTACAAAAAATCACTACTATCAAACGCAAAGGCTCTAAGTTATTTGTCGGAAAGAAATATAAGCAAAGAAATGATCGAGGAATTTCATATTGGATTAGCAAATGATAGTTGGGATGACTTGAGTAAGGAATTTTATAAAGATAAAAAAGTCGATAATGCTTTAGAAGCTGGATTGTTGATTAAAACTAATAATAAGATTTATGATCGATTTCGTAATAGAATCATATTTCCAATAAGAAACTCCTCAGGAAATTTCATTGGCTTTGGAGGCAGAATATTTAACACAGATGAAGGTGCAAAATATATCAATTCTCCGGAAACTAAGTTATTCCATAAAAGTTATGAACTTTATGGTATCTATGAAAGCAAAAAGTTTATAAATAAAGAAAATAAAGTTTTAATCGTTGAGGGTTACACTGATGTAATAGGTCTTCATAATGCAAATATTAAAAATGTCATAGCTACTCTAGGAACAGCTTTCACCAAATATCACTTTAAGAAAATAATTAGATACACAAAAAATATTATTTTTTGTTTTGATGGCGACAAAGCAGGTAAGTCTGCTGCGTGGAAAGCTATTAGTAATTGCATTCAAGAACTGAAAGATGATATTCAGCTCAACTTTATATTTCTACCAGAAGGAAAAGACCCAGATAGCTATGTAAGAACAGAAAGAGATAACTTTCTTAGTCTATTATCTGAGTCAATGCCGTTATCAAATTACATTATTGAAAATTTAAAAAAAGATTTAGATTTAAACACAGTTGAAGGCAGAACTGCATTTTCACTTAAAGCAAGGGATATTCTAAATCAAATGCCAAAGATAACTTATACAGCTATTTTAAAAACTGAACTTGAAAAAATTGTAGGGAGCTCGATTAATTTAACTAACAATAAAAAGAAATTAGATGACAAGTCCCATAATATACTTGATAAAAATTTTGATATTAAGGAACTTACTCTTTTAAATCTTTTGTTAGAATACCCTATTTTAATAGAAGAGGGTTCTTATGAAAAATATATAACAAATATTTTTTTAAAAGAAGTCTATTCAATATTGAAAAGAGAAAGTGAAAAGGATAATAGTTTTACAGCTGCGAAACTATTGAGTATCTATCCTGATAATGAAGATATAAAAAAAATTATAAAAATTGAATCTAATGAGGTTTCAGAGGACTCTGCAAGAGTAACAATAAACAAAATTATTAATCAGCTTGAGATTAAAACTAATGAAGTTGAATATTTTGAATTACTAAACCGATATACTAGTGGAGATGATTTGTCGGAAAAAGAAAGAGAATTCATAAAAAACTTCAAAAAATAGGAAAATTATACTTCTTTAATCAAGATACACTTTATTCAGCCTCAATACTGAGATAAACTGCACTGATGTATTATTTTACATCAGAAAGCGTTTCCCCAGGCCATCCAGATAAGTTATGTGATCATTTATCTGACACAGTTCTAGACCATGTGCTTAGCCAGGATAAAAACTGTCGAGTAGCATGTGAAACTTTCGTGAAAGGCAAAAGTAACGAAGCAGGTACAGTAATTGTTGGTGGAGAAATTACTACCAGCGCAGATCTTACCATCGAAAATCTTATAAGAGAAACAATCCTCGATATTGGATATGATTCAAACAATTTGGGCTTCAATGGACATGATTGTAGTATTGTTAAACTTCTCACTAAACAGTCACCTGATATACAAATGGGCGTAGACCGTGAAAAGAAAGAAAAACAAGGAGCTGGTGATCAAGGTCTTATGTTTGGGTATGCTACAAATGAGACAGATACTTTAATGCCTGCACCTATCTATTATTCACACAGACTTGTAGAGAGGCAAACAGAACTTCTCAATAAAAAAATGGTGCCATGGCTAAGACCTGATGCAAAAAGTCAAGTTACTTTTCGATATGAAAATGATATTCCTAAATTTATTGATACAGTCGTTTTATCCACACAGCATAGTGAAGATATAAGTCTTGAGAAACTTAGAGAATTTGTCAAAGAGGAAATAATATTTCATGTTATCCCCAAAAATCTTCTCGATAAAGAAACAAAAATTTTTATCAACCCAACTGGAAATTTTGTAGAAGGAGGTCCTCTAGGAGATTCCGGCTTAACTGGAAGAAAAATAATTGTTGATACTTATGGTGGGATGGCAAGACATGGAGGTGGTGCCTTTTCAGGTAAAGATCCATCAAAAGTAGATAGGTCAGCGGCATATGCAGCTAGATATATTGCAAAAAATATTGTGGCTGCAGAACTAGCATCTAGGTGTGAAATACAGCTCTCTTACGCTATTGGCGTAGCTGAGCCTACATCAACGTTAGTGAATACATTTGGAACAGGTTCTGTCTCTGATGAGAAAATATCAAATATTATAAAAGATATATTCGATTTAACCCCGTACGGGATCATCTCATCTTTAGACTTGTTAAATGTTAATTACAAACCTACTGCAGGGTTTGGTCATTTTGGCAGAAATGATAAAAATTTTACATGGGAACAAACAGATAAGATTGATATAATCAAATCAAGCATATAAATCAAGAGGTTAAAATGGAACTAGATAAAGTAAAAAAAATTAAGGATGATTTCAAAGTTGCTGATATGACACTAGCAGATTTTGGACATAAAGAAATAAGAATTGCTGAAACAGAAATGCCTGGCCTTATGGCTTTGAGAAAAGAATATGGATCAAAAAAACCTCTGGCAGGAACCAGAATTATTGGTTGTCTTCATATGACTATTCAGACTGCTGTCTTAATTGAAACTCTAGTAGCTTTAGGAGCTGACGTGAGATGGTCATCATGCAATATATTTTCAACACAGGATCACGCAGCTGCGGCAATTGCAGATCAAGATATTCCTGTTTTTGCTTGGAAAGGAGAAACAGAAGAAGAGTATATTTGGTGCTTAAAACAGTCTATAGAAGGTAATTCAGAGTGGAAGCCAAATTTATTGCTCGATGATGGAGGAGATTTAACAAGTATGATCCACAAGGAGTATCCCCACCTCGTGAAGGAAATAAAAGGCGTCTCAGAGGAGACTACTACTGGAGTTTTAAGATTATATGAAATGGCTAAAGAAGGATCATTGAAAATGCCTGCTATAAATGTGAACGATTCCGTCACAAAATCAAAATTTGATAATTTATATGGATGTCGTGAATCACTCGTTGATGGTATTAAAAGAGCAACAGACACAATGATTGCGGGAAAACATTGTATCGTCTGTGGTTTTGGGGATGTTGGCAAAGGTTCCGCCGAATCACTAAGAGCGCTTGGCGCTAAAGTTATGGTCACAGAAATAGATCCTATTTGTGCACTTCAAGCATGCATGGAAGGTTACGATGTTGTTAGGCTTGAAGACAAGATTAGCGAAATAGATATCTTTTGCACAGCTACTGGAAATTATAATGTCATAAACCATGATCATATGAAAAACATGAAGAGTGGTGCTATTGTTTGTAATATCGGCCATTTTGATAACGAAATCGATGTTGCTAGTTTAAAAGAATATCAGTGGGATAACATCAAACCACAAGTTGATGAGATAACATTTCCCGATGGAAAGAAAATTGTTTTATTAGCTGAAGGCAGACTAATTAATCTTGGGTGCGCCACCGGTCATCCTAGTTTTGTAATGTCCTGCTCCTTTACAAATCAAGTAATGGCACAAATAGAATTGTGGGAAAATAATTCTAACTATGAGAATCAAGTATATGTTCTACCAAAACATTTGGATGAAAAAGTAGCTTTGCTTCATCTTGAAAAACTTGATGCCAAAATTACTCATCTTTCTAAAGAGCAAGCTGAATACATAGGCGTAAGCAGCAATGGGCCATTCAAAAAAGATACTTATAGATATTGATTAGCAAAGACTAATTGTGAAAAATTCTAGATTAGTACAAAGGGATCTGAAAACAGTATGGCATCCATGCACTCAGATGAAAGATCATGAGAAAATTCCTATGATCCCTATTAAAAATGGAAAGGGTGTTTGGCTTTATGATTATAATGGAAACAAATATTTGGATGCTATAAGTTCCTGGTGGGTAAATATATTTGGTCACTGTAATTCGCATATCAATAGAAGTATAAAAAAACAATTATCTCAACTGGAGCATGTATTACTTGCTGGCTTCACACATGAACCAGCAATAAATCTTGCAGAAACCCTTATTAAAGTTACGCCAAAAAAGATTACTAAATGCTTTTTTACTGATAATGGTTCATCTTCAATAGATGCTGCAATGAAAATGAGTTACCACTACTGGCAAAATAAAAAAAAGAAATCTAAAACTAAGTTTATTGCGTTATCAAATAGCTATCATGGTGAGACACTTGGATCTCTATCTGTAAGTAATATAGATTTATATAAAAAAACATATGAGAATATTTTAAAAGATACAATTATAGTTGAATCACCTGATAGTTATAATAAGAAAGAAAATATATCAGAAGAAAAACATGCAGAGTTAATGTTTAATAAAATGTATAAAGCTATTAAAGAAAATCATAAAAATGTTTGTGCGGTTATTATAGAGCCCCTAATTCAATGTGCAGGATATATGAGAATGTATCATCATAAATACTTAGAACTATTAAGAGATGCATGCACAAAATTTAATATTCACATGATCGCAGATGAAATTGCTGTTGGATTTGGCAGAACAGGCACAATGTTTGGTTTTGAGCAGGCAAAAGTTACACCAGATATAATATGTTTATCAAAGGGAATTACAGGGGGCTATATGACACTATCGACAATACTCACTACTGATGATATATATGATGCTTTTTATGATGAGTATGAGAGACTCAATGCATTCTTGCATTCACATAGTTACACTGCAAATCCAATATCATGTTCTGCGGCAAATGCTACTCTAAACCTTTTTAAAAAAGAAAATACACTTAAAAAGAATAAATTGTTGTCATCTCACATGAGTAAATGCTTTGAGTCGCTGAAAGATCATCCGAATGTCTCTGATGTACGACAAAAGGGAATGGTATTAGCAATAGAGCTAATAAAAAATAAACAAAAGAAAATCTCATACCATTGGAAAGAGAGAAGAGGTATAAAAGCATACCTCTATGGTTTAAAAAATAACGTTCTTATGAGGCCACTAGGTAATGTTATTTATTTCATGCCTCCATATGTTATTACAAAAAAACAAATTTCTTTTGTATCTGAAGTTATGAAAGAAGGAATTAATGAAGCAACAAAATAAAATTCATCGGATTTACATCGACTCTGATATTAATAATGATATTTATTCATGCTCTAAAGAGCTTTCGCATCGGATAACTAATGTATTAAGGATTGGTTCTAGCGAAGAGATAATTATTTTTAATGATAAAGAAGAACAATATTTATGCTCTGTTATTATAAATAATAAAAATGTCAATTTGAACATCATAAAGAGAGTTCTTAACAAAGTTAGTAGAAAAAAACAAATTAGTTTAGCAGTGTCTATTGTTAGTATGCGAGTTATGGATTTAATCATACAGAAGTCAGTTGAGCTCGGTGCAATTAACTTTTCTCCGGTATATACAAGTCGAAGTCAGTATAAAGATGTTGATAAAAAAATTAAACATTGGGAAAAAATTATTATACACTCATCAGAACAATCCGGAAGATCTGAATTGATGCATCTGGACATGCCATTAACATTAAATGAATTTATGGAAAATCAGAATTTCCCTCCAGGATACTTACTTCACCAAAATGGAAAAGAATTTGAATTAGATGATTTTCACCAAAATAATATTTCACTTTTCATAGGGCCTGAAGGTGGATTCGAAGAAAATGAAATGAGGATGTTTGATACAAATAAATGGAAAATAAAAAAAATAAGTGAGAATATATTAAGAACTGAAACAGCTTGTATTTCTGCGCTTGCACTTGTAAATAATTATGAAAGCCTTTCAAGACATAGTATATAGTAATAAAAAAAATCATGAAAATATTCATGAAAAGATAATTGATAGCCATCAACAAATTGAAGGGTGGTTTAGAAACCAATGGTTGAAGTATCCAGCTCCTTTTTACTCATCAATTGATATCAGAAATTCAGGATTTAAAATATCTCCTGTAGACACTAATTTATTCCCTGCGGGCTTCAATAACCTTAATAAAGATTTTGAGTCTCTGTATGTAACTGCAGCCAAGCATTCATTGGATATTCTAAATACAAAGATCGATAAGATATTAATCATTCCTGAGGATCACACTAGGAATCTACACTATAAAGAAAGTTTAAGCTATCTCTCAAAATTAATTAAAAAAGCTGGTTTTGAGGTAGTTGTTTCTGAGCCGAATATAAATAATACCAGGTTCAAAAATATAAATTCTATTCTTGAGTATGATGGATTTATTCCAGATGCTATCCTATTGAATAATGATTTGTCCAACGGAATACCATCGTTTTTAGATGGTGTAAAACAAGTAATACTCCCTTCCAAGAATATTGGATGGACAATGCGATCTAAAACGGAGCATTTTAGCTACTATAGCGATGTATGTACTAATTTTAGTAACTTATTAGATATAGATTCATGGCTAATTGAACCTGAATTTCGAAATTGTGGTGAAATTAATTTTAAAACTAAGCAAGGAGAGGATTGTTTAATTCATCATGCCGAAAAATTATTGAATATCATCGCAGATAAATACGACAAATATAATATTAAAGAAAAGCCTTATATAATGATAAAGGCCGATTCTGGCACATACGGGATGGGTGTCATATCTATCGACAATATAACACAGATAAAAAATCTCAATAGAAAGCAAAGAAATAAAATGTTATCAACAAAAGGTAACATTTTGCCAGATAAGGTTATATTACAAGAGGGTGTTTACTCATATGAACAAACAAAGGAGTCTAATAATGTTGCTGAACCAGTAATATATTCTTTTTCTAATTATCTTATTGGTGGTTTTTACAGAACACATGAAAATAAAAGGAACAATGAAAGTCTTAATTCACCAGGTATGACTTTCCACCCTATCCCTTTAAATGATATATGTATATCACCAAATTCAAACCTACCTTTAGACTCACAAATTAATAGGTATTATGTTTATGGAGTTATAGCCCGTCTCGCCATCCTCGCTGCAGCAAAAGAACTTTTTAATTTAGATTAAAATGTTTGTAATTGGAATATTAATGGACCCAATAGAATCTATTAACTTTAAATCTGATTCAACTATTAGTATTATAAAGTCACTTCAGAAAAAGGCAGATGTGAAGTTAATCGATCCACAAAGTATATATTCTTCCTCAAATAATATCTATGGTTCTATTTGTAACATCAAAGTAGGATCATTAAAAAGAAATGAATATGTCACAAATAGAAAATCTACAATTAATCTTAATAAGCTAGACTGTATTTTTTTTCGGAAAGACCCTCCTGTAAACCATGAATATATAACACTCTTGCAAATGTTAAAGGAGCTTGAATATCAAAATACGCTTGTTTTAAATTCACCAAGTTCGCTCTTACATTTCAATGAGAAAATACTAGGATATCGACTTTCTAAACCCAAAGTACCAACAATAATAGGAAATAATTTCAAAAATATAAAAAAACTCTTATCAGAATATGGAGAGATTGTTCTAAAACCTATTAATCTTATGGCTGGGAATGGAATTATAAAGGTACATGATAAAAAAGGCTCAGATGCAACTATAAAAGATTATATCAAGAAATATAAAATGATTATTGCTCAGAAATATTTAAAAAATATCAAAAACGGTGATAACAGAATAATAATCTATAATGGTATATTAGAAAAAAATGTATTAACTAGGTATCCTCCAGAAAATGATTTCAGAGCTAATCTTGCGTGCGGGGGTAGCTATGAGATTAAACAAATTAATTCGAAATATGTCCCTCTCCTCGAAGAAGTGGCATCCTTCCTAAAATATCATGGCATATTTTTCGCTGGAATAGATATGATAGGAGAGTATATCACAGAGATAAACATAACATCTCCAACAGGCGTTCAAGAAATAGGTAATAATCTATCCTCAAAAATTGCAAGGCAGTTACTAGTGTGTGTAAATGATTACTATAAGTGTCGAATGTTGAATGAAAAGTGATTTCTACATCTTAGGGATAGACTATGGATCAAAAAAGATAGGTATTGCTATTGGTCAGTCGATTACAAAGAGCTGTAGACCATTAAAGATTCTATATAATAATCAACTGAATGAACTTAAAGAAATTATTTCAGAATGGAATATAAAGATGATAATTATTGGCTACCCAGAATATGACAAAAAAAATAAAATACACAAAGAAATAAAAGATTTTGCAAATAGCATAAGAAAGTCAGTTGATTCTGAGATAGAAATATTATTCCATAATGAAATCTTAACTAGCGAAATGGCCAAAAAAGATTTTGCGGAAATGAGAAATAAAGGTATCACAAAAAAGAAATTATCAGACTATGATGATATATCTGCATCTATTATCTTGCAAAGCTGGATCAATGAAAATATCATTGACTAGATGAAGATAAATCATTCCATTCAGCTCAAAGACAATAAACTTAAGCATTTTCTAAATATTAATAAACTTTCAAAATCACACATACTAAATATCATTGATAGAGCAGAAAAATTTCATGATAATGTGGATGCTTCAAAATATTCTGGAAAAGTGATAGCTAGTCTATTTTTTGAACCAAGTACAAGAACAAAGACAACTTTTGAATTAGCTTCAAAAAAAATATCAGCAGACTTTATTAATATAGATATTTCTAACTCGTCTACTCTTAAGGGAGAATCAATACTAGATATGATTAAAACGATTGAAGCAATGAGCTGTCAGATGTTTGTAGTCAGGCATTCTGTTCCGGGGACAGCACATTTCATCGCTGAATCTGTTAGTAACGGAATAGCAGTAATTAATGCAGGTGATGGATCGAACGAACACCCCACTCAAGCCATGCTAGATATGTTCACGATCAAGAGACATAAAAAGAGTTTTGAGAATTTAAAAGTTTCAATCGTTGGTGATATTCTTCATTCGAGAGTAGCAAAATCATTAATATATGCATTAAATACATTATCTGCTAAAGAAATTAATATTGTAGGTCCAAAGAAACTAATACCTGATAATTATCAAGAAATGAATGTGAATTATTATCCAGATATGAATGAAGGCATAACTGATGCAGATGTAATTATAATGTTGAGATTACAAAAGGAGAGGATGCATGATGCGCTTATATCTATCGACACATATTACAGCAATTATGGTTTGAATGAAGACAGGTTATTGCGTGCGAAAGATGACGTCATAGTAATGCACCCAGGTCCCATAAATCGAGGAATTGAAATTGAATCATCTGTTGCAGACGGTCCAAATTCAGTTATATTAAATCAAGTCTCATATGGAATTTCCGTAAGAATGGCAATAATGTCAATATTGTTTGATAACAATTAGAATGGTTTTAACATTTATTGATAAATATAGAAATCTCATCGATGATATTAGTAACTATGAGAAAGAAAATTCTAGAAAAATAAAGTTGGTAGTTGTAACAAAAACTCAAGATTATAAAAAAATAATTGCTCTTGAAAAAGAAGGCCAAAGAGATTTTGGAGAGAACTATTTAGATGAAGCAGAAAAAAAGATTACAAAGATAAAAAACATCGATCTTGTCTGGCATTTCATTGGAAAATTACAATCGAATAAGATAAGAAAAATTTGTAGCTATTTTGACTGGATTCATACAGTATCATCGAAAAAACATGCAGAAAAGATTAATTTAGTATGTAAAGAGTTAAATAAAAAAATAAATATTTGTATTCAAATTAATATTGATAATGAGGAAACAAAAGGAGGAATTCAATTGAAGGAATTTGAAAAACTTTCCTCTGATATACTCAAAATGAGCAATATTAATCTTCGTGGAATAATGTCTATACCAAAGCAAAAAGAAAAAGACTATGATTCCTTTATCAAGATGAAAGATTTATATAATAAACATAAATATCTAGATACACTATCAATGGGAATGAGTAATGATTATATTTATGCAATTGAAAATAGTGCAAATATGCTTAGAATAGGACAACAAATATTTGGAAGTAGAAATGAAAAATAGGGTTACTATTATAGGTGCAGGAAATTTGTCTGTTTCAATTATCTCGGCGATGCATAGATATAAATCTCCAAATGTTATAAATGTGATTGATATAGACAAGACCAAAAAATCTCTAGTCAGAAGGTACAATATCGAATTTTCGTGCTCCTATGATAATTCCATAGCTGAATCTGATCTAATATTTCTTCTAGCCAAACCAAAAGAATACGTGTCTGTTCTTAAATCTTTAAATAAGTTTGTTTCAAAAAAGCCGATTGTATTGAGTTTTATGGCAGGTATTAAGCATGAACAAATAAAGAGAGAATTGGATGCTGATGTGTCAACAGTCAGATGCATGACGAATTTAACCATCGGCGTGTCAAAGGCATTTATTTTTTATCATACAAAATCATTGGATAAAATAGACCTAAAAAAATTAAAAGATTGTTTCTTGCCATTTGGAAAACTAAAAAAATGTACATCTGAAGAAGAAGTTGATAAGTTGACTGCCCTATATGGTAGCGGGCCTGCATACTATATATATTTTCATCAAATAATCAAAAACTCTTTTATGCAAATGGGTTACAACGAGAAACATGCTAGAGAATATACAAATGACCTTTTACAAGGCACTTCAAGACTTATAGAAAATAATAAAAATTTAGATGAGATTATTGATTCTATTGCTTCTAAAGGAGGAACTACTAGAGCAGCGCTCTCTGAACTCAAAAAAAGTAAAATTGATAAGTTAATTTCTAAAGCTATAGTTGAAGCTTACAAAAAGTCAAAAAATATATTGAGAAAATAATGTCAGGATTTTCCACTATTTTTTATATTATTTTAAGTGCATCACAGTTCATTATCTTGCTAAGGTATATTTGCCAAATAATGAAAGTAAATTATTACAATCCCGTTACACAATCTATAATAAAGCTAAGTGGTTATATTGTAAGACCTTTAGAAATCTTTATGGGAGGCATAAATTCTTATATATTATTTCTAATACTTTATCTATTTACTTTCTTAAAACTTTATTTTCTTGTTATTGCAAGTGGACAAGAATATCCTCTTGATGATTTATCAGTCATATCATTACAATATCTTTTTAAAGATTTTCTTAATATTTTTTGGTATTTGATAATAATCTCAGCAATCAAAAGTTGGTTTAATGTTTTCGTTAGTCATCCCATATTTAATCTTATTGACGAAATTTGCGAACCACTATATAGCTATGTCAGAGGATTTTTACCATCACTGTCTGGAATAGATTTTTCACCAGTAGTAATACTGCTTGTAATACAAGTTTTTGATAGAGAGTTTATCCCTAGAATATTTAACTTAATAGGTGCCTACTAAATTGAATAATATAGAAGAACATAATGTAACTATCAATGAGCCATTAAAGTTGAAGTCAGGTAAAGTATTAAATTCTTATAACTTAACATATGAGACATATGGGACATTAAATATAAAAAAAAATAACGCTGTTTTGGTATGTCATGCATTATCAGGTAATCATCATGTCGCTGGATATCACAAGGGAGATAAAAAACCAGGTTGGTGGGACAATATGATCGGACCGGACAAGCCGATAGATACAAATAAGCTTTTTGTTGTGTGCATGAATAACCTGGGTGGATGTCATGGTACAACAGGTCCTGCTAGTATTGATAATGCTACCAAGAAAGAATATGGGTTTAATTTCCCTATTGTTACTGTTCAAGATTGGGTTAATAGTCAAAAAGTACTGATGGAAAAACTTAAAATTGATAAATGGAATTTCATCATTGGGGGTAGTCTTGGAGGAATGCAAGCATTTCAATGGACATTGGACTATCCCAAACTAGTAGATAATGCAATCGTGATTGCTGCAGCGCCTAAATTAACCGCACAAAATATTGCTTTCAATGAAGTTGCAAGACAAGCAATTATGGGTGACAGAGATTGGTGTAATGGAGACTATATAAGTAAAAATAAAGTTCCTAAGAGAGGCCTAGCACTAGCAAGGATGCTTGGTCACATCACTTACCTGTCAGATAAATCTATGGCAAAAAAATTTGGTAGAGATTTGAAACAAGAAAAATTCAATTTTAATTTTGATGTAGAATTTCAAATCGAGAGTTACCTAAGATATCAAGGTGAAAAATTTGTTGAAGGCTTCGATGCAAATACGTATCTTTTGATGACCAAGTCGCTAGATTATTTTGATCCTATTACTGATTATAATAATGAACTTGCAACTAGATTAGAAGGCACTTTATCTAAATTTCTTGTGATATCTTTTACATCAGATTGGCGATTCCCACCGAGCAGATCTAAAGAATTAGTTAAATTACTTTTAGATAATGAAAAAGATGTAAGTTATGGAGAGATAAATGCTGATGGTGGACATGATGCTTTTTTAATGGAAAATGAACATTATTTTGAAATTATGAGATCATTTATAAACGAGGCATGCAATGGGATTTAGAAAAGACTTATTATTAATTAGTTCATGGATAAAACCATCGTCAAAGGTTTTAGATTTAGGCTGTGGTGATGGTCAATTACTCAAAATTCTTAAAGAAAAAAATGGTATTAAAGG